>SKEE01001303.1_pt1 | contig 21175 bp, 10 predicted proteins | sample 4826661 | NCBI WGS metagenome assembly SKEE01 (sample SAMN11008817, study PRJNA524170) | human gut metagenome | biome: Human fecal sample; material: Feces; isolation source: fecal sample from pouch patient p20 | host: Homo sapiens | place: Israel: Tel-Aviv | collected 2016-11-14
GAGCCTGGGCGTGTTCTTTTACTGCATTACTTCTTGCCGCATCCAATACAGACTGCGGTGCATATTCACCCTGGTCTAAAAGCTGATGGATACGTCCGCTGACATCTTCCCATGATAAAAATGCCTTATCTAAGATATGGTCTGTAACTGTATGCCCTACTGCGATCTGCATCCCGATTTCATCAAACCAAACCGAATATTCATTTCCATCAATCTGAAAACCTTTTCCCCCTTTGCAGTATTCACGCTTCACAAACTCCGTATATTCCTCCGGTGTCTGTTCACTCATGAAATTATAGATGATCCGGAGCTGGCTGGCTTTCCGGTTTCCTCCTGTCCGTAAGATCTCATCAACAACTTGCTCTGGAATCGGAATTTCTCCGGCATAAAGGGCAGCTGCCCTTTCCTCGATCTGCCGTCTTTGTTCATTTGCGGTGGGATATTCGGGCAAAGATAAAGCAGAGGCGATCTCTTCCTCTGCTTTACTCAATCCATCTTCTCTTGTATCTTCGACTAACTGTATACCAATTCCGTCAAGATGCTCTCTTCCGCTGTTGCCATCAGTGCGTTCATGTGTGCTGTCCATGCCATCGGATCTGCTTCCTTGTCCGGTGCCGGATTCTTCTCCAGCAATTTCTCCATCTGGCTGTCCATTCTCTCCTGTGCTGCTTTCTCGATCTCTGCCAGATGGCTGTTCAGCTTCCCGGTCAGGAACAGGCTCTGATAAAGGCTGTTCTTGTGTTCTTTCAGAAATGTCCTCCGTAGCATCCCATATTTCCCGATCGTCACTTCTTCCTCTTCGACGGTCAGATTCGGAAACAGGTAATCTCCCTTGCGATGATATGTCAGTTCCATAATCGTTTCCTCCTTCATTTTCAATATTTTCTTCTTTTTTCGTTTCTGCATCCTGATTTTTAGTTTCACGTATTAACGTGGTAAAGCTATTATAATTCCTTTCATTGGATTTTTCAACCTCTTTTCTCGCTTCTTCCAGAGAAATTTTATGTACGGTCTTTCCAATATCAATCAGAATACTCTCACTGAGCTGGCTTGCCGCATTTCCAAGGAAGGTGAGAACTGACAGATGGTTATAATCTGTAATATGCATGAAGTCCTCTTCTTCCAGAAGTTCCATCGGGTCAAGCCCGCATCGCCTGGAAAGCAGATAGTAAACACTGTCTGTTGCCAGCTGACGAAAATCACTGCGGATCGTCACCTCATCCAGATCTTCCAGATAAGTACCTTCTACAGCATATTCCAATCCATCCAGGTATTCCTCCAGATTGTCATTGACCATTTCCCTTGCGACCGCCATCAATGCGTCCTGCAAAGTTGCTGCATCCTTTTCTTCCAGAGCATAGACTTCTGCCAGATAGGTGAGGATCTCTTCTCTCTGGTGCTCCTGCATCTTCCAAAGATACGGGCTTCTGCCTCCGGCTACCATGTGGGTATCCGAAATATCAAACACATAACGAAGTTTGGTATTCTGCCAAGTTTCATCAAACAGGGCAATTCCTCTTGCACCACGATTTACCCAGCGTAACATCTTTTCATTCCATAGTTCCAGTGATGCACAGGCTGTTGCGTCTGGACGCTGTGCATGGATCAGAAGCTGGTCTGAAAAAGAATAACGATATAACCTTGATGCTGTGATGCTGTGTCCATATAATCCATCCAATCCCCTGGCGAACTACTCACCAATACGGCATGTTCCTGCACCAAGTTTCGGATGTCCTGTAGTTTAGACATTTAACTTCCCTCCTGTCAATAAAAAAACAGCCCACTCTTTTTAGAATTGGCTGCATAAAATGTACTTTACTTTTCGGAGAGAAAATGCTATATTCTAATTGAAAAGAGTAACCGCCCACAAGGTGGATGCTCCTGGATTAGGTTTTAATTTATTTTGCTCTCAAAGAGAGCTGCCTATCCTGTTGGCAGACAGGGTAGGCTATTTTTTTCGCTTGTTGTCCCTATTATCCAAATAGGCAAGCAAAGCAACCAGAAACGTACCGCCTAAGAACAATAAGCTCAAGACTTCGTATGTATCCATTCGCTCCACCTCCCTTCTTCTGTATCCCTTAACGGAATCTGAAAATCCAGGAGGTTTTTACCAACCCTGTACACGGTTACTCCAGTAATATTCTAACAGGTAACTCTCCGCAAAGCAATTCCTTTTTACTTCATACGGTTTTATATTCTGTTTTTCTCTTATCCTCTGGCCAATGCAGTTTCCATTCCAGATATTCCTCTTCTGTGATTCTTCCATCGCCCAGTTTCTGCTTTTTCCCCATCCATTCCTGCAGATAAGACATTGTTTTTTTATCCCTTATTGTGATTCCAGCCATTTCACTTTCTGAATCATTTAGCAGAAACAGATGAAAAAGCCCTCTATTTTCTTCATCCATCCAGAATAAAGTTTCCATTAATTCGTCCAATGTCGCAATTCCAGGACTTAAAAAATTTCGGACATCAACTTCCAATATTTCTGCTATCCGGATAAGCGTTTCCTGCTTCGGTGTACGCTGTCCTCTTTCATATTGGGCAATTCTCACATCTGCACTATTTTCTCCATACCCTAACCTGCGTCCCAATTCCTTTTGAGTTATGTTGCGAAACATACGGATTTTTCTTATTCTTGCTCCTAATTTCAATTTCTTCTCCTTTTCAAAATGGGGCTGTGCAGTAACCACAGCCCCAGAACACTATTTATATTATCATTTACGTTTTCTCTTAACTGCCACTACAGTTCCCAGGCATCCTGCTGATACAGCAAGAACCAGCACAAAAATAGCAATATTTGTGTTATCTCCTGTTTTTGGTGAACTGGATACGGAAGTCGCATCAGAACCATGGGAAACAGGAGTGCTGGCTCCCTGGTTTTCTGATGTTTCTGGAGTATCTTTTTCCGGAGCTTTCTTATTTGTCAGATCCAGAGTATATTCAATCACAGGAGTACGGTCATTGACATATTCAAACTGAATCTTATGCTCGGTTTCATCAAGCTGATAGCCATCCAGTGTTTTTGTTTCTTTCAGGATATATGTGATTGCTTTTTTATACTGCCCATTCTTAAAAGTCGCAATCGGATAATTCTTTGATTCTGCATGGCCGGCACTGTCTGTTACCAGAGTTTCCAGAACTTTACCTTTACTGTCACAAAGGGCAAATTCTACACCTTTCATTGGCTTCTTGGTATCTTTATCTGTTTTATTTAAGATCACCTTGCCCATTGCCTGTTCATCTTCCATTTTGGTTCCCTGAATATCTCCGGTGTCCTTAATCTCAAATGTCACTTTATTTGCCACAATGTAACCCTTCGGTGCTGTTTCCTCCAATAATGTATAAGTACCGATTGGAAGTTTCTCCACATAATGGTGCTGATCACCAGACGTCCAGCTTTCCATAACTTCCTGGTTTTCATTAAGGATATACAGCTTCGCACCTTTGACCTCGCTGCTTCCATCTGTCATATCCACCTTACTGATCAGAATTTTTGTTGTATCGTCCTGCATTTCTACTTTCTGTATATCTGCAGTATTTTCTACTACAAACGTAATGGATTCTGCAGTTGCATAGCCATCAGCAGGAATTGTCTCTGTTAATGTATATTTCTTTCCAACTTCCAGTTCCTTAATGATGTGTGGTGTGCTTCCGGATGTCCACTCATCCACAACGTTTCCCTCTGAATCGGATACTTTCAGTTTTGCACCTGGTAATTCTTCCCCGGTTGTAATATCTGATTTTGTGATTTCAAAAGTAGTTGGCTCATCTTCATAAGTGAACTCAAAGGATACTTCTGCAACCTCTTCTCCCGCATAAGCAAAATCAAATTCCTTGATTTCTTCTGTTGTCACAAATCCAGCAGGAGCCTGCACTTCTTTTACATAGTAGTTGCCATTGATTGGAAGATCTGCCGTAAATACAATTCTTCCATCCTGATCCGTAGCTTTCTGCTCGATCATGGTATCTGCTTTCAGGATTACTTCGCCTTCTGCATTTAAAATATCATTCTTTGTATAAAGTGCAAATACTCCGCCTTCCAGAACACGGTCTGTATTTTTTTCTTTCTTAACTACAGTTACTTTTGCTTTCTGGCGGTTATTCTGCCAGTCCTCATCATAAGTCACAACCGGAGTATTCTGATCACGATAAGTCAGATCAACCTCTCTGATTTCTCCATCCAGAACATATCCATCCGCCGTCTCTTTTTCCTTTACATAATATTTGCCTAAAGGAAGATCTTCTGATCTCGCATATCCAAGAGCATCTGTCGTAATTGTTGCTACCAGTTCGTCCTTTTTATAATAATCACTGCTTTCCCCATCTGCAGCCTTGATATCCTCCGCTGCATAAATTTCAAAAGTAACATCTTTCAAAGAACCTGTAACATAGCCAAATGCAGCGTCCATGCCGCCTGCCAGCATATCTTTCCAGGTAACTTCTTTGACAAATTCACCTTTTTTATTGATGATGATTCGTCCAACCGGAACAGCATCCTTCATTTCTACTTTTTGAACATCTGCAGTATCAGAAACTGTAAATTTCACTTCCTCCGCCTGCAGATAACCATATGGTGCAAACTCTTCCCGAAGTGTGTAGGTTTTTCCCACATGGAGTCTTTTTATTACATGAGCTTTTCCTTTTACAGAAGTCCATTTTTCTACTTCTTTTCCGTCTGAATCCAAAATCGTCAGTGTTGCTCCGTCAAGTTCCACACCTGTTGTAATATCTGATTTCGTAAATTCAGTTGTTGTCGGCGCATTCCTAAAAACAGTTTCCAGTTTTACTGTTTTTACTTCCTGTCCCTGATATTTCGCAGTCACCTCAATCTGCTCATCAGAAGATACAAAACCATCTGGTGCTGCCAGTTCTTTTATATAATAAGTTCCAAATGGCAGATCCTGCTCAAAAACAGCTTTTCCATCTTCACCTGTTACCGCTTTTGTAAGCAGTTCGTCTGCTTTTACCAGTACCTTATCCCCTGCTTTTATATCCTCTTTTGCGTAAAGACCAAACTCTGCTCCAGAAAGCCCTTTCTCATTTTCAGCATCTTTTTTCACAACTGACACTTCTACTTTCTGGCGGTCATTTATAAACTCTGCACTCTGTGAGATCACTGGTGTATCCTGGTCTGCATAGACGAAAGAAATCTTCTGTTCTTCTTTGTTTAATACAAATCCCTCTGGTGCAGTCTTTTCTATCACTTTGTATTCTCCTAAAGGCAGATTATCAAGATCTGCTTTTCCGGATTCATCCGTTGTCAGTTCTGCAACTTTTGCACCCTTTGCATATTCCAGGATTCTTTTTCCTGTGTCATCTTTCTGGAAATCAGCTGTATAAATATCCTCTGCAGCATACACTTCATATACTGCACCGGAAAGATTCTGAACTTCATACTTAAAATCATTCTTATAGGTCGAAAGAACCTCTCCTTTTTTCTGTACAGTGAGTTTTCCTTTCACCGGATGATTCTCATATACAACTTCAATGATTACATCACCTGATACCGGATCAGTCTGATACAGGGTATTGGTGTCCACCTGTATTTCGACATAATTTTTGTTAATGGTATAACCGTCCGGTGCTGTTACCTCTTCGATTCTATAATGACCGATTTTTAAATTCTGCGGCAGGATCAGATATCCATCTATATCTGTGAAATAAGAGGTATGTGTAACGGTTGTCGGGTATGTAGTTACCTGCTCTACATATTTTTCATGATCCAGATCATAAATTTTAAACTCTGTTCCCGGAATTAAAACTGATTTTTTAGTCTCGTCATCCTGTTTGATGATTTTCAGTTTTGCAGAAAATTCTTTATCCAAAAGAACTCTCCATGTCTGCGGCTCTGTTGGTTTATTCTCTGTAACCCGGACAATAAAATCATCTACAGGTTTGTAATTATGGGGTGTTGTAGTTTCTCTCACCAGATATGTTCCATATGGAATTGCAATGGATTTTACATAGCCTTTCTCATTTGTAAAAATTTCCGTTGCTCCATTTTCACCGATCACAACCGGCTCTGCAGAGGAAAAATCATAATTTCCATCCTCTTTTACCACCAAAGAAGATACCAGATATGCACTAAATCCAGCTCCGGATAGTAATGCAGCATCTGTGTCTCCATTATTGGCAGCTTTAATAAGTTCAAACGGCTGTTTCTTCACCGTTTCCAGTGAGGTACACTCTTTTTCTACAACCGCTGTCAGATCACCTTCATCACTGCATACAAGATCATATTCATGCTCGTCTGCCAGATATCCTACGGATGGGGTAATTTCCTTGATGTAATACTCTCCAAGATAAAGATTCTCTATCCTTGCTTTTCCTTCTTTATCGGTAGTTAGCGTACCAATCTGGCTTCCGGCTTTATAAATAACGCCTGTCTTTCCATCTGGATGGGTAATGTCGTTTCTTGCATAAAGTCCATACACCGCATTTTCCAGGGAAGCATCTCCCTGTGCCTTATTTTCTTTTGTCTCGGCATCTTTTTTATTCAAAGAGATTGCAGCACTGACCCTGTCATTCACAAAAGTATGACTGAAAGAAATTTTTGCCTGTTCATCATTGGTATAACTGAACTGGAAAGAATAAGTATCTTTCTCATTTCTGACATAACCAGCCGGAGCCTGGACTTCTTTTACATAATAAGAAAATCCCACTGGAAGATCTGCTTTAAATGCTGCTTTTCCATCAGTACCAGTAATTGCAGTCTCAATCAGAGCATCTTTTTTTACTGCTACTTTTCCATCCACAGTTTTCATATCCTGCGCTGCAAACAGAGCAAAATGCCCTCCGGATAGTGTATTTTCAGTATCTTTGTCTTTCTTTATCACCTGCACCACTGCTTTCTGACGGTCATTTGTAAAGGTAGTCTCTGAGAAAGCCGCTTCTGCAGTCTGCCCTGCATAAGAAATGGTTACTTTTTTTGTTTCTTTTGCATTATAAAAATTTTCCGGAGCCTGTGCTTCTGTTACATTATAGCTTCCAAGCGGAAGATTCTTTACCGTTACAGAACCGTTCTCACCTGTGATCAGATTTTTCGCTACTTCTGCGCCTTTTTTGTAAACTGTTTTTCCACCTGCTGTTACAATATCCTCGGCAGCATATACGTTATAAACGGCTCCTTTCTGACGGCGTTTCTCATACTGGAATGAAGTTCCATTTTCATCAGATACAGCTCCTACGAAAACCTCACCCTCTTTATAAACGGTCAGATTTCCTTTCTGCTCTTTGTCCGTTACAGTCTGTTTGGTCGTACTGCCAACTACTAATTTCACTCCATAAGAGGAAGCCTGGACAACATAACCTTCCGGTGCTGTAATCTCTTTTAAGTAAACAGTATCCTGTGTCTTGGTAAGAGTTACACGTGAAGAACCATTGCTGTCTGTTGGCGGCATTTTAGCAATCAGCTTTGTGCAGGCGTTATCACTATATACCCCATACACGGCTCCAGCTAGATTTTTTCCAGTATCTCCATCTTTCTTTGTAATTTCAATAACTGCTTCTTCCGGCCAGTCAACTGTAATCTGCAGGTCAGAGGAATCCGTATAGTAGCCAAAACCAATGTCCTGTGAACTCTCCAATTTTAAGAGCATTGCATGGAAATCCAAAGGGAAATTAGATGTAATCGCATACTTTCCTTTCAGGCTACCCATATTGGCTGTTGTAGCTACAAGATGGAATTTCTCTCCACCCTTTACAGTGACATTTCCAGATGCCGTTTTTCCTGTGGTTTCATTAACAAGGCTTACTCCGTTCTCCAGATGAATGGTAATGGTAAATGCTTCATTTGCCTTCCAGGTAAAACTTTCGGTTTCCTTTCCCGTTGCATTAACGGAAAGTCCTGGAAGAAGTTTCATTGCTGTCGGATCAGGCATTTTAGCAAGAGCTGCTTTAATCTCTTTCAGCATATTTTTAGCGGTTGTAGAAAGCGCACCTCCAAATCCGGATTCGCCATCATATAAATAGTCAACCAGGTAATGCTGCATGGCTCTTGTCTCAGAACTGCATCCATATTTTTCCATAATGGATTTTACATTATATCCATTGAATGTATGTCCCCATCCTGGACCGCCATATCCATAGAATAAGGCTTTTCTCAAATATTTATCATCACCGCCCTCATCCAGTTCAACCATATTTTTATATGTTGTCCCACTTGGAGGTGACTGCATGGAGTGCTGCATACAATACGCATTTACTGTATAAGTCTTTCCGCCTGCTTTGTAACGAACATATTTGTAGCTGTCATTTCCACCCTGTCCCATAACTGTATCAAACGGATGAAGCTGGCCATCTGAATAATAGTAATATTTATTTGCTTCAATATTTGTTGCATCATCCCATGGAGTATCGGTTGCAAGTAACATGATACCGTTTTCTGCCTGATCCATGGAAACACTTAGATCAATGTCATCTGCTGGCATTTCAAAACTGAATTTATCCGATTCTTCGTGATAAGTCACCTCAGAATACAATAAATCTTCTGTATTCTCTGTCTGGTTTGCCTGTACTTTTGTTGTTCCTACTGCAATTAAGCTGCCTTGCGGCATATCTCCGGAAAAAACAACGGTTTCTCCTGGCTGATACTGTCCATCTTCATGGTTCAGCTCAATATGAAATTCCTCTCCACGAACAATATTTACCTGATAATTTCCATCTGCATCTTCTGTTTTCTCTGTTCCATCTGTAAAAGAGTCGTCTGTCGCCTCTGGCATTTCTTCCGGATCTGTATCTGTAATTTCTTCAAATGTGCTGTCTGTATCCGGATTATCATCTATGGCAGGTTCTTCTGTTGAAACTTCCTCAGACGGGTTTTCCGGGATTGGTGTATCTATTGGCTCTTCCTCAACCGGAATTTCTGTCGGAGTTACTTCTTCATAGATTTCATCCTCTGACGGAATTTCTACATTTACCTTATCCTGCACAGGTTCTTCACTCTCTGCAGAGCCTATGGCTGGCTCCTCGTCTTCTGCTTCATTCTCATCTTCCTGATTGCTTACAGATTCCTGATTCTCAGATTCAGCAACCTGTACCGCAGCTTCCTTTACAATCAGCTTACGATTGATCTGATAAATTGGGTGGCCACTTACTGGCTCTACATAATAAACAGCTTTGTATGTATCTTCGTAATCTGTTGTAAAGTCCTGCTTTTCCTCATTTTTTGCCTCATGGAAAGTGATCTTCACCTTTTTTTCATCTGGTATTTCCAGTCCGGTAAAATCTTTCTCCACTTCAAAAATACTGCCTGTTTCCAGTTCCAGATCTTTTGCTTTTACCACCTCATCTGCATCAAGTTCATTTTTTACCTCTTCATATAACGGTGGCTCTTCTGGCACTGGCACTACATCTGCCGCATAGGACAGTATTGGAGATAGAATTGTAGATAACACTGTAAGCATTGCCAAGAATCCCGACAAAAATCTTCTCATATTTTTTTTATTCTTCATTCTTTTTTCCTTTCTTCCGTTCCGGGAAAATCAACTGAAACTTTGGATTTCCGGTTTCTGAAACCTCCATCTTTATAGTTGCTTCATACTTCCTTTTTGTTTTCTCTGATACCAGATCTTTGAAATGCACCTGCTTCTCACTCAGCAGTTTCCTGACAGTTGCTTCATCAAGTGTTTTTCCCTGACTCTCAAAAAATCGGTTATTTTTCCATAAAGTAAAACTGCAATCACTTCCTGAACAATAATAATTTCTCTTTCCCACATAAACCTTATTGCCGCATCTTGGGCATTTTCCAATTTCTTTCCGACCATCTGAAAATAGTTTCTGGTATTCTTCCACTGGCTGTCCATTATCACTTACCAATTTGGTAACCATTTTTTCAATTTCGAAGAGAAATTCTTCTACATTTTTCTGGCCTCTGGAAATCAGTGTCAGATCATTTTCCCATTCTGCTGTAAGTTTTGGTGATTTGATCATTTCCGGAAGAATCCTGATCAGATTTCTTCCATCTGCTGTCGGTAATATCTGCTTCTTTTTACGCTCAATAAAACCTTTCTCGACCAGCTTCTCAATAATCGCCGCCCTGGTAGCCGGAGTCCCAAGCCCTTTTCTCTCTGCGTCTTCTGTCATTTCCGAGCTACCAGCGTGTTCCATGGCACTAAGAAGCGTATCCTCCGTATAATGTTTCGGCGGTGCTGTAAAATGTTCACTAAATTTTACAACAACACATTCAAATACCTGTCCCATTTTTATATCTGGAAAATCACTTTCCTCCTCTTCTGGATTTTCTGCATTTTTCCCATATGATTTAAAGAACCGTTCTTCCACTTCTTTCCATCCATATTGGAGAACATTCTTTCCAGATGCAGTAAACAGTTCTCCATGACAGGAAATTTCAGTCTTAATACTCTCATATATGTATTCCTGTTCCGATGCACATAATAACTTTGATGCAATCAGCATGAGAATTTCCTTTTCTCCACCCGGAAGTGCTTTTAAATCCATGTTTGTAATTTCTACCGTTGGTATAATTGCATGATGATCTGATACCTTTTTACTGTTCAAAAGTCTCTTTATATCTGGTTCTGAACCCTTTATTGACATTTCAGGAAACATACTATTTACTGCCCCGACAACCAGAAGAGCATTTTCTTCCATATCATCTGTAAGATATTGGCTATCCGTCCTTGGATACGTCACCAGTTTCTTCTCATAAAGGCTTTGGGTATAGTCCAAGGTTTGCTGTGCCGTAAATCCAAGAAGACGATTTGCTTCCCTCTGTAATGTGGTCAAATCATATAATTTCGGCGGCTGTACCTTTTTCTTCTCTTTCTTTACTGAAAGAATCTGTGCAGTTTCATCCTTCATGTCCTCCATCATCTGAACGGCAGCACTTTTCTCTTTTATCCGGTTGCTTACAGCATCCAATCCATCCATCAGAAGATGAACCAGATAATACTTCTCTTTCTGGAAGTTCTCGATGCTCTTTTCCCGTTCCACCAGCATTGCAAGTGTAGGTGTCTGCACCCGACCTACAATCAACCGATGGTGATACAGTACCGTAAACAGTCTGGTGGCATTAATTCCTACCAGCCAGTCTGCTTCACTTCGCGCCACTGCAGAATAATAAAGATCATCATATTCATGTCCATCTTTCAGCTGCTGAAATCCTTCCAGAATTGCTTTTTCCTCCATGGAAGAAATCCACAGTCTTTTAAAGGGAAGTTTACATTCTGCCTGGTTATATACCAGACGGAAAATCAACTCCCCTTCTCTTCCTGCATCTGTTGCACATATAACTTCTGTGATATCTGCTCTGTGAAGCAGTTCCTTTAAAACCCGAAACTGCCCTTTGGTACTTTCTTTAATCTGATATTTCCAATTCTCCGGAATCATGGGAAGTGTTTCATATTTCCATGCTTTCCAGTCATACCGGTACTGATCTGCACTGGCCAGTTCAATCAAATGCCCAATACACCAGGAAACCAGATACTCTTTTCCTTCCAGGTAGCCATCTTTTACGTTTGTGGCATGAAGCACCTTCGCAATGTTTCTGGCTACGCTGGGTTTTTCCGCAATTACAAGCTGCAATTTTCTATCTCCTTTCTGCACCTGTCGCTGTAATTAAGTGAAACAAAGTTATTCCTCTGATTCTTCGTCTTCTACTTCACCTTCCATTTCATATTCTTCTAATTCTTCATCATCCTCACGAATTGTATCTTCCTCCTCATCGTCGTCCTCGTCCTCTTCATAATCAAAAGAAGTATTTCTTCCTTTCATAAATTTCCAATAATAGTAAGCACCACAAACTCCTGCCAGAACCAGCAGCATTAATAAAATCGTGCTGGAATTATTGCTTTTCTTCTCAGGTTCTTCCTTTTCTTCCGGTATGATCGTAACTTCTGGTTCCGGTGTCTCTGTGAGCTTCTCTGTTTCAAGTGGCAGTGCGGATTCTGCAATAGCCTGGTTCTGTGGAAGTGTGACCATGTTGGTATCCGTAAAGTTCAAAAGATCATTTTCGCCTACCTCTGTAAGAAGATAAACATTTTCATCCGTTTTATCCTTATCTACGATCAGATAAAAAACCTTATCACTTTTTGTCTTGATCGTATAAAATTCCTTTCCCCCTTTGTCCTGAACTGTTCCTGTTGTCATGCCGGAAGCAGAACTTTCTCCCTGCACCCGTCCGGTATCTGCTTCTGTATCCGTTTCATTTCCTGTGTTTTCTGGTTCTGTTGGTGCAGTAGCAGTCTCGTTCGTTGTCTGATGTTCCGTTACGGTTGCCGTAGCACTGGTGGGCTTACTTGCAGTTCCATCGGCTGGCAAAGAAGCTGCATTCTGCTCCGTTCCGGAAACCTCTGTATTCTCTTTTACTGCATCTGGATTTTCATAATAAGGGTTTCCTACTTTATAGATCTCTGACATATTTCCTGCTTTGTCTTTTGCCTGCAGGGTAAAGTATTCATAGGAAGTATCCGCTTTTTGCAAACGGACATTTAATGTATTATTCGCCAGTTCTGTGAATTCATTTCCATTGACATACAAAGCAGCAATTCCCGATTCCGCATCAACTCCCTGCACGATCAGTATCCCATTCTTCGCAGCCGCAATAATAGTTGGTTTGGTTTTATCAAAACACTCTATGTAACGATTCTGCTCATAAGTATTTCCATTCTGATCGGTAACTCTCACATAAACACTACAATTAGAAGAGATGGATACTTCCATATTTCCGGTTATGTCTGACCATCCTCCATTTTCTGAAAGTCTTGCTTCTACTTTTGCAATAGAAAAAGCACCTGTATTCTTTGTATCTTCCACTTGAATTTTTACGGTTGCCGTATCTGTCTGCCAGCCTTCGGGTTCTGTAAAGGTAATCCCTACTTCCGGTGTTTCCGTCACATCATTTCCTGCATCTTCCTGTGCCTGTTCCACTGGATCTGCAAGAATTTCAGCTTCTGATCCATCTGAAAAATCAACATCTTCCGGGCTGCTTTCTTCTGATGATTCCACTTCTACATTATCTGCCCATACAGTCAGACTTCCGGGCGAACTATAAAAGAAAGCTCCTGCCGGAAGTCCTGCTAACGTAGCTGCGGTTAAAAATACAGCTGCTCTTTTATGAAATTTCTTCATTTTCTGTCTGCTCCTTTTCTCTGGTTTCCAATATCTTTTTTTGTTCCTCCTTGCTGATATCAATCATCAACTGAAGTTCCTCTGCGGAAACTCCATTGCTTCGGATAATTTTTAGATACTCCATATCCTCTGCCTGTTTCTTCTGTTCTTCCAGATCCCTTGCTTTTTTCTGTAGCTTTTCAATCTTAACGTAGGTTCTTGCAAGTTCTTCTTTTATTCGTTCAATGTTCAAATACGCCCCTCCTTATGGCCTGCCAAAAGCATAAAAATGAGACTGCCAGTATGCAGAATTAATGGACGTATACTGAATTGGATTTCCACAATGGATCATCTGTCCATCTCCGGCATAAATTCCTACGTGGGTAACCGGCTCTCCCGCATCATACGTCCCAGTGAAAAAGATAATATCTCCTGGCCTTGCTTCTTCTGGTGATACAGGCATACAAATGTCATAAATTCCCTGTGCAGTAAGTCTTCCCATATTGCAGACACCCGAATTGGTAAACACATAGCTTACAAAACCAGAACAGTCAAAAGAAGTCTCCGGGCTGGAACCGCCCCATACATACGGCATACCAAGATATTTGTCTGCTTCCGCAAATAATCTCCGCACAGTCTCATCATCATAACTGCCGCCTCCACCATACAGCCCGCTATCTCCGGTACTGATATAAAAAACAGGATTATAATATTCCCCATCTTTGACCAGTTCCAAATATAACTGGCTTCCGGTTGCACTTCCTGTACTTCCCGTTGTACCAATTACAGTATCTGTTGTTACTTCCTGACCATTTGCTACCGAAATGCTCTGCAGATAAGCGTATTTAATCTGCACACCTTTTTTATCCTGCGTAACTACATAATTTCCAAAAGTTCCGCTATATCCTACATCTACAACAAAACCATTCATCGCTGACTTCACTTCTGTTCCCTGTCGTACATTAACCGTCACACCTCTGTGAAGTTGTGTCTGCCCGGTTCCATTGTTTACAGAATACCCATAATAGGTACTGATATAGGCATACCAGTTTAACTCAACCGGAGTTTTATATGTCTGTAAATTTCCTCTGTTGGAATAGACCTCTTCATAAATTTCCTGCTCATCCTCTTCCATTCTGGACAGAATAACACTTCTAAGCGGTTTTGCCTGAACAGAAACATTCAGTACATCTGCAGTTACTGTACGGGTAACTTCCACAGAGTTCTGATTGCCCTCTGCCAGAAAACATTCCCAGGTCTGATGACCATGTGCCTCAGCTACTGCGTGATTATCATAATAAACATCAAACTGGACACCATACTGGGCAAAGTTTCCAGTATCTTCTACGGTGTACTCAATCCCATTCATCACTACTTTCGTCCCCATTGGAAGAAATGGGTTTGCAGCATCAACCGCAAGCGTATGATTAGCCTGTGGCATTGCCCCTGAAGCAGTAGGTCCTCCACTCCACACGCCACAGCAGATGGGACAATTACAGTATCCACTGGTCACAACATTTCCCAATGACTGCCCTACCTGTATTGTAGATGTTTCCTGCCGGGTTTCACTTTTTTCCTCTACGGTGATTCCGTACTGTAAAGAAAAAATTGTTTCCAGTTCTCCTTTTATCTCATCAAACTTAAAATCCCCATAACTGGCAGTCAGATAACTGATCAATGTATGAGGATCATGGCCGATTTCACCAATGTTATATCTGTATTCATCTTTTCCTGGATACCGGGCTTCCATCTGGTTTATTTTCTGTTGAAGACTGGCTTCCAACTGCGTATAATACAACTCTGCTTTTTCAATTTCGTCCGGATCCGCAATGTAACTGGAAGCGATTACCGTAGAAATTCCATTAGAAAACATAGCCGAACAGGAAGCAAATCCTGTCATTACGGAAAGAAGCAAAATCAATAACAACCCCATTGAGATCAGAGTAGTTACATTTCTTACAAATACTTCCTGTGCCTTTCTTGCAATTTTAGTAGCAAGATTTACTGACCGGATTGAGGTGTCTTTTGTTTCTTTTGCAATCTTCCCAGCCCGGTATGCCATCTGATACTCTCGCTTAATCCTCTGCTTCTGTATTAATTTTCTGATCAGCTTTTTCTGCATCTCTGGATGTTCTTCCAGATATTTCTGATATTGATACCTGGATGCACTCTTCCAGGCTCTTTGCTCTAAACGGTTTTCTTTATGTATCTGACTGCGGTTCTTCCGGATATTTCTACTGCTATGTTCCTGTAATATCCACTCACCTGAACGCACCAGCTTATGTGCTGCATCTACAGCACTGTTTTCCTCTTCGTCTTCGCCTGCTTTCTGATATACTGCATTTTTTAATGCTTTCTTTGGAACAGAAGACAAGGTTTTCTTTTTACCATCCGTTTTCCCTGTTTTTTTGTCGAAATATAAATGGTACTTTACCTTTGCTTTCTGTTCCTCATTTGTTTTCTTGGTATAAACAGAATCTTTCGGAATTTTGTTCTGCCTCTCAGCTTCCTGTTTTCTTGCAGCCTTATCCACTTCCTGATAAGTTTTTATTGTTTTTCGGCTATATTTCTGCTTTCCTTTTTTTCGGTTTGTAGAAACATCATTCTTCTCTGCCTGAAAATGTCCTCCATCTGTTTCAGCCGAAGTTTTCTTTTCTTTCTTCAGACTTCCATCTGTCTCCAGTTTTCCAAACTGCAGTCTCTGCTGTTTCTTTTTCTGTCGCTGATACTGGCTCCTGTGTTTTTCTTTGCGCTCACGTATTTCTACCGCTGAATCCACAGATACACCTGCAGGCTTGTCCCGGTATCTGTACCGTCCCTGTGTTTTTCGTTTTCCCGGAGGACTGTTTGCAGCCTCTTCTTTTTTGGCAGGATTTCCCTCCTGAACTTTTTCGGAAAATTGTTTCTTTTCAGCTTTTTTATGAGAGTTTTTCTTCTTTTCAGAAGTAATAAATGCCTGTTCTACATCCTTCTGTTTATAAGGCAACTCCTGATCGCTGTTTGTAACTTTTCTGGTCTCCTTTGTTGCAAGATTTTCCTCAACCAGACCATTTCTGGTCATACGGCTGACTTTCTTCTCTTTCGCCGTATATTTTTGTTTTCCCAATGTACCTCACCTCTGCTTTTTTGTCCGTTAAGTCTGAATCTCATCCGGTTTAGTACTCATCAAAGCATAGGTTCTGGTATCCTGCGGATATCTGTCTGCAAAAGGTATGATTACATTTCCGTAAAAAAGCAGCCCTTCTCCTGCATTACTGTTATTTACAAAAGAAATCTGATGCTTGGAAATATTCAATTTCTCCGCAAGGATCTTCTGATCCCCGCTGTGCTGATTTAACATCAGGATAAAATCACTGTTTCCCACAATACTTTCTACTGCCAGAGAGCCAAGAAAATCTGTTACATTCTGACTGATTCCTGTAATGATTCCACCCCACTTACGAAATCTCTTCCACATTTCAATAGAATAATTAGCAGTCTGTGGCTGGTTCAGCAAAAGGTGAAATTCATCCACATAATAACGGGTTGATTTCCTGCGACTGCGGTTCTGTGATACTCTTGTCCAAACCATATGCTGGACAATCAACATCCCTGCTTTTCGTAGTGTGGTTCCAAGTTCCCGGATATCAAAGCATACCACTCTGTTCTGCGTATCGACATTACTTCGATGGTTAAATACATTCTGCGATCCTGTTACATACAACTGCAGACTGTTGGCAATGTTCTGTGCTGCTGGTTTATCTGGTGCATAAAAGTTCAGACGTTCATAGAAATCCTGCAGAGTCGGCATATTTTCCGGTTTTGGATCATTGTAAAGATATTTTTTATAAATGTCTTTTACACACAGGTCAATCATGGAAACCTCATCACCATTTAATTCTGCATTTTGAGGTTTCTTCATAATGACCTCGCAGAAAGATGTGATAAACTCTGCTTTATCAGCAATAATGGTATCAATATCCTCCACATCGCCATTAATCCTGTATTTCTCCGGATGATAAATAACATCCAGGTTCACTTCCATAGGATTGATGTAATCATTACTTTTTGCACTGATTTTAATAACTTCACCATTTAAGGCATTTACCAGCGGAAAATATTCTCCCTCCGGGTCACAGATAATAATGTCATCGTCTGTAATCAGGAAAACATTGAGAATTTCTCTTTTCGTTGCAAAACTCTTACCTGAACCAGGAGTACCCAAAATCAGGCCGTTAGGTGTTTTCAATCGTTTCCGATCCACCATAATGAGATTGTTTGACAGTGCATTTAAGCCATAGTAAAGAGCTTCACCGCCTTGGAAAAGTTCCTGTGTGGTAAACGGAACAAAGATTGCTGTAGAAGTCGTAGTCATAATTCTCTGTATTCCAGTCTGGTTCATTCCCAGTGGCAGTGATGCCACAAGTCCCTGTTCCTGCTGATATTGAAGTCTCCGTATATTGCAATTATATTTCTGGGCGATTCCTGCAGTCTGATACACAATATTGTCCAGTTTTCTCTTATTGTCCGCTGTATTCATCAGCAAAAAAGTAAGTTCAAAAAGTTTCTCATTCCTGGACTGGATTTCATTGAGCAATCCCTCCACATCCTCTCCGTATGTAGAAATGTCCGTTGGAATAATATCCATATCATATCCGCTTCTGACCGCTTTCTTCTGTTCTTCAATTTTCATTTTCTGAATATTTGACAGCGTACTTTTCAGACTTTTAATAGCTGCCTTGGGATCAATGGGACGCAGGTGCATATTGATGATAAGATTCTCTTCCAGATCCAGCAGATCTGCCAGCAGTTTATCCGTAAGTTCTGGTGATGTAATCTGTAAATATGACACGCATCCAAAAGTCTGTCCCATCCGAAAATAGCTGTCATTACGAAAATCAAATCCGGTAGGTGCAATAAAGTCTTTTGTCTGCAGACCTGTTTTTGCAACCATCCCATAATGGAAATGGAAAGATTCTTTTGTGTCCATATTCATCACATCATGCAGAATTTTCAGACGTTCTACTCCATTTAAAGGCTCTGCCATGGCTCCCATCACCTTAAAATTATTCAACACACTGGCTTCAATTCTCTCCAGCCTGGATTTTGCATTTCGCAGATTATCCGCTTTAATGGAAAATGTGATATATTTTGTTTTTACAAGCCCGTTATTTCCTTTGGAAAGCTGCATTTTCAACATATCCGAATATTCTTTCCGGATATCATTGAAACAGTCATCCTGCTCTGGAATATCAATATTTTTTGCATACTCATCAAAATTCACCTGTTGATTAAGAAATGTAATTTGTACCTCAACAGAGCTGTCAAATGAATTCAGGAACTCACAATAGTTCTCAAAAATAGCCGCTTTATCATCATTCTGCGCTAACTGGTAATTTATATCGTAGAACTGCACCATCTTTGAATAATAGTTATCATCTGTCCTGCAGATACCATCCTTATATATTTCCTTATATGGAATCGTATCCTGCGCTGTAAAAGGCTTCCTCTTCTTCTGATTCTCCGCTTTTATCATCCGAAGTTCTTTCAGACGCTTTTTTTCTTCTTTCGTAAGTCCGGTTTTCTGTTTCTTATTTTTTTCGGTCTGCTTTTTTAAAGAAATGGAACGGATTTCTCGCTTCCCTGGCTTCTTTTGCCTTTTTCTCAAGCCATGCACCCTCTTTCTCTAATTTATCGTACTCTATAATCCGGTCATATAAGTTTTGGGAACGATAGACCCTGATTCCAGGTCTTAAAAATTTCTGCCGGATAATGTGAAGCAATATTTTCTCTGCTGGAAATCCATCCTTTTCATACATTGCAAAAAAGAAAAATGGCAGCATCACTATGATCATAAGCGTTGCTGCCACATCTGTTCCCAGTCCTGCTTTTGTCAGCAAATAGACCGGAACACCACAAATTCCTGCCAGAGAAAAACATATAATTTGTCTTTTAGTTAAATTCAGTGCTAATTTTGTCTTTATTTTTGAAAAATCTTTCGGCACTGGAACATATGCCATATTCTTGTTTCCTCCTAATGTGCATTGAAGATTGATTTTGCCAGGGAACTGGTCTTAAACAGGCTGAAACATAAAATAACTGTATATGCTGCAACTGACCAGATAGCTGTATGAAGATTATCCGCAACTGTAATGGCATTTACCAGAACCGCATAAATCGCAACACATACCATCATAAAAAATCCCTGGAATCCCAACGCTAATAATGCCTTCACGTAATTATTTCCAATACTTCCCCATTCCCTGTTCGTAAATGTTGAAAACGGAATAGGTGCCACAGAGACATAAAGATATATTTCTATCATTCGTCCATATAAAATGACGGTAATCAGGACTGATATGATTTTTAGACATAAACTGACCAGCATCGTTTCCAGACCAAGCCCCAGTAATTCTCCGATTCCCATATCTTCAATCTGCGTTTCAAGAAGCGTTTTCAATGCTTCTGTAACATCAATAGATGCGGAACCGGTTATCATACCGCCAGCATTGGATACCACATGATTCGCTACATCAAAAATTGCCATCGCAATATCAAAAGTATGAGTAACAAGATATACCGCTACCCACATCTTGAAAATGTATTTGAAAAACATAAACGTATCCGTATCGTGCATATTGTTTTTTTCCATAATCATGGAAATCAGCTCATAACACAGTACAAATGTAATAATCATCCCCGCAATGGGGACAATGACATTATCCGACAGATTTTTTATCATGGAAAAAATGCCACTGTTCCAATTTTGGGGTGTTTTCCCAACCTCTGTAGCAATCGTTTCTACTTTGGTATTTACATCGGTGAACATGGTATCCAGGTTTGATGTGATCCAGCCTGTTAGCAGATCCTTTATGAACTCTGTTATTTTTTCGGTTATTCCACCCATTTATTTATCCAAACAAAGTTGCAAGCTGTGGAATCAGGTTTATTCCAATCAGTACGATGCCACCGCCCGCCATCAACTGTTTTATCCCCAATTAGGTGTAAAACTCTGCTCGATGGCGGGCGGCGGCGTACAAAAAATCTATATGGTGTTTTTAAGAGAACCGTCCCGGCGGGACAGGTCAGGCAGTGACCTGTTCCACCTCCGGGATGGGTTTGAGATTAAAATGAATTTCGATAGAAATGTGTCTTGTTTTATCTTCGTCAATGCGCTCATGCACGACGATTTCTTTGATTAAGCGGTTGAGGGTGGCTGCGTCCAACTCTGTGATGTTGGCGTATTCCTGAATGGCTTCCACCCATTGTTTTGCGTCATTGGCAAGCTGGACTTCATCGGACAGCCGCTTTCTGCCCTCGGACACTTTTGTTTTAAGTTCCGTCTGCTCGGTCTGTGTCTTTTCCAGCATGGTGTTGAAGTTCTGCTCACTGATACGCCCTGCAATCATATCTTCATAAAGCCGCATGACCATTTTGTCCAGAACCTCAATCCGTTCCTCGTCCCTTGTAAGGGAGCGTTCCATTGCTTCCCGCTGTTCCCGCTGCTCGGCTTCACAGGTATTGGTCAGGCGGTCAGCAACCGCTTTCCCGTCCATCAGGGCAGCTCTGGCACATTCCCGGATTTTCCGCAGCACATGGCTGTAAAGGGTGTCATAGTCAATCCGGTGCTGGGTGCAGTGGTTCTTTCCAAAGGCATTGTAGGTCTTGCAGGAATAAATCTGCTGGGGATGTTTTGCGTTTGTGTAGCGTATCGTCAGCGACTTCCCACACTCGCCGCATTTTATCAGTCCGGCAAACAGGCTGATTTCATTGGTCTGCCCCGGACGCTGGCGGGATTTCAGCTTGTTCTGCACAATGTCAAAGCTCATGCGGTCAATCAGCGGTTCATGCTGCCCCTCCACCACAATCCAGTCCTCCGGCTTCTTTTCCCCAATCGTGCCGATTTTGAAGCGGTAGTCTTTTTTCTGGGAAGCAATCGCCCCGGTGTAGACGGGATTCATCAAAAGGTCTTTGATAACGGAGAAGTCCCACATATACCGCCCGTTTTCCGGGTCTTTCTTTTCCCATTTGGTGCGGGTATTGCGAAGCCCCCGTTCCCGGTTCCACCATGTGGGGCAGGGGATTTTTTCTTCCTCCAGCCGTCTGCGGATATAGTTCGGACCATGAC
>SKEE01001323.1_pt1 | contig 20814 bp, 16 predicted proteins | sample 4826661 | NCBI WGS metagenome assembly SKEE01 (sample SAMN11008817, study PRJNA524170) | human gut metagenome | biome: Human fecal sample; material: Feces; isolation source: fecal sample from pouch patient p20 | host: Homo sapiens | place: Israel: Tel-Aviv | collected 2016-11-14
GTTCAGTTCTTTTTTATCTCTACTTTCTTCTATGCTGATATTGCATTTCCTGTATACAGCTGATAATACTTACCTTTCTCTTCAATCAACTGGTCGTGTGTACCTCTCTCGATAATCCTTCCCTGTTCAAGTACCATGATACAATCGGAATTACGTACCGTTGACAATCGGTGGGCAATCACGAATGTCGTACGGCCATGCATCAGCCGGTCCATACTTTCCTGGATAATACGCTCTGTGCGAGTATCAATTGAACTCGTTGCCTCATCCAGAATCAATACCGGTGGGTCTGCTACTGCCGCACGGGCAATCGCAAGAAGCTGTCGCTGTCCCTGACTTAAGTTTGCTCCATCTCCGGTAATCACCGTGTCATACCCTTCCGGAAGTCTACGAATAAATCCATCTGCATTCGCCAGTTTTGCTGCCGCAACAATTTCTTCATCTGTTGCATCCAGCTTTCCAAAACGAATATTGTCTTTCACTGTACCAGTAAACAAATGTGTATCCTGCAATACGATTCCAAGAGAATGTCGAAGGTCTGCTTTCTTGATCTTGTTAATATTAATTCCGTCATAGCGGATCTTACCATCCTGAATATCGTAGAATCGATTGATCAGATTTGTAATTGTTGTCTTACCGGCTCCTGTTGAACCTACGAAAGCAATCTTCTGCCCCGGTTCTGCATATAGCTTCACATCATGAAGGACGATTTTGTCATCATTGTATCCGAAATCTACTCCGTCAAATACAACATTTCCTTTTAGCTCAACATAATCAACAGAACCGTCTGCCTGATGTGTATGTTTCCATGCCCAGCGGCCAGTACGTTTCTCACTTTCTGTCAGTTTTCCATCCTCTTCTTTTGCATTAACTAATTTAACATAACCTTCATCCACTTCCACTTTTTCATCCAGAAGTGTAAAGATACGCTCCGCACCTGCAAGTGCCATAACAATCGCATTCAGCTGCTGGCTCACCTGGTTGATCGGCATACTGAAGCTTTTATTAAATGTAAGGAAACTTGCCAGACCGCCCAATGTAAATCCACCGACATGGTTAAGAGCAAGTGCACCTCCAACGATCGCACACATTACATAACTGATATTTCCAATCTGCGCATTCATAGGGCCGAGGAAGTTCGCATAAGTATTTGCACGGTCTGCGCTCACAAACAGGTCCTCATTCAACTTTTTGAATTCTGTCTTACTTTCTTCTTCATGACAGAATACCTTCACAACCTTCTGGCCGTTCATCATTTCTTCAATATATCCGTTGACCTTACCAAGATTCTTCTGCTGCTCAAGGAAATATTTTCCACTCTGTCCGGCAGCTTTCTTTGTTCCCCAGATCATGATCGCAACCATAACCATCGTCACTGCTGTCAGTGGAATATTCAAGATCAGCATACTGATAAATACACTGACAATTGTGAATCCACTGTTGATAATCTGCGGAATACTCTGGCTCACCATCTGTCTGAGTGTATCAATGTCATTCGTGTAGATTGACATAATATCGCCATGTGCATGTGTGTCGAAATATTTGATTGGAAGTTTCTCCATGTGACTGAACAGATCATTTCTCATGTTCATCATCATTCCCTGTGTCACATTGATCATAATTCGGTTGTAAGCATACGTTGCCACGATTCCGACTCCATAAAAGCAGGCAACTTTTCCGATTGCATGTGCAAGTGGTGTAAAGTTCAGTGTATCACCGGACAACAAGAACGGTGTAATATATTTATCAATCAAATCTCTTGTGAACATCGTTCCCTGAACATTTGCAATAACTCCTACAAAAATAAGGATGAATACTATAATGCAATGAAATTTATAATCTCGGAAAATATAATCCATCAGACGTTTCAGTAATTTTCCAGGATTTTCCACTCTATTCTTTGGTTTTCCCATTGGTCCGCGCATTATGCTTCACCTCCATTTTCATCAAAATCTCCGCCTCCCTGTGTCTGAGACTCATATACCTCGCGATAAATCTCATCTGACGCAAGCAGTTCATCATGTGTTCCGAATCCATGAATCTTTCCTTCATCCATCACAATAATACGGTCTGCATCCTGAACACTGGATACACGCTGTGCAATGATCAGCTTTGTTGTATCCGGAATCTCTTCGCGGAATGCACGTCGGATCTTCGCATCTGTTGCAGTATCAACAGCACTTGTACTGTCGTCAAGAATCAGTATCTTCGGCTTCTTTAACAATGCTCTTGCAATACAGAGTCTCTGCTTCTGTCCACCGGACACATTGTTTCCGCCCTGTTCAATATGCGTATTATATTTATCCGGAAAGCGCTCGATAAATTCATCTGCACAGGCCAGTTTACATGCCTGGATACACTCTTCATCTGTCGCTTCTTTGTCTCCCCAACGGAGATTGTCTAAAATACTTCCTGTAAATAAGACATTTTTCTGAAGCACTACAGACACCTGATTACGGAGCACCTCAAGATCATATTCTTTTACATTTTTTCCACCAACCAGAATCTCTCCGTCCGTGACGTCATACAGACGACTGATCAGATTGACTAGACTTGTTTTTGCACTTCCGGTTCCTCCGATAATTCCAATCGTTTCTCCGGAACGAATCTCCAGATTGATGTCTTTGAGAACCTTCTCTGCACTGTCTTTCTTATAGGAAAAGTCTACATTTTTAAATGTAATGCTTCCGTCTGTGACTTCATATACCGGATGTTCCGGATTGTGGATATCTGTTTTCTCATCCAATACTTCTGCAATACGACGCATACTTGCCATACTCATAGAGATCATAACAAAAACCATCGAAAGCATCATAAGACTCATAAGAATATTCATACAATAGGCAAGAAGACTCATCAGTTCTCCGGTTGTAAGAGAATCCACAACAATCATCTTCGCACCGAACCAGCTGATTAAAATAATACAGGTGTAAACTGTAAACATCATGATCGGTACATTCCAGATAACATTCTTCTCTGCTTTTACAAAAATATCATAAATATTCTTGCTTGCACGCTTAAATTTACTTGTCTCTTCCTCTTCCCTTACATATGCCTTTACAACACGGATTGCAGAAACATTTTCCTGAACAGACTCATTCAATGCGTCATATTTTGGAAACGCCTGCTGAAAATATGCAGTTGCATGACGGATAATAAAAAACAAAATAATTCCAAGAATCAAGACTGCCACAAGATAAATACTTGCCAGCCTTGCATTGATCGCAAATGCCATCACCATCGCACAGACCATACTTGCCGGTGCTCTCATCATCATACGTAACATCATCTGATACGCATTCTGCACATTTGTTACATCTGTTGTCAGACGCGTTACCAGTCCTGCTGTACTGAAATGATCAATATTTGCAAACGAATATGTCTGAATCCGATCAAACATTGCATTTCTCAAATTCTTTGCGAAGCCTGTAGAAGCCTTTGCTCCATAACGTCCTCCTGCCATTCCGGCAAGAAGACCCAAAAATGCTGCTACGATCATGATTCCACCCACTTTGTAAATGTGATAGATATCACCCGTATTAACTCCTTTATCAATAATCGATGCCATTAAAAATGGGATCAATGTCTCAAATAGAACTTCAAGAATCATGAAAATCGGTGTCGCGATCGATGCTGCCTTATACTCTTTTACTTCTTTTAATAAAGTACGAATCATGAATTCTCTCCTCTCATTTTTCTTAGATTGAGATGGACCTTATGAGTCACTCTCAAAAATGCCTGTAATTCTTCTTCGGTAATTCCTTCTTCCAGTTCTGCGTCCATTCGCTTGAAAATCTCTCCAAGCTTTTCGTGGCTTTCGCGTCCTGCCTCTGTCAGCATAACCTTTTTCAGCCTTGCATCACTCGCGACCGAAGCACGATAGACAAGTCCTTTCTTCTCTAAAGCCTGAATGATATTCGTTACTCCCGAACGGCAGATTCCGAAATACTTCTCTATGTCTTTCTGATAAATCTCTGCATCCTGATGTTCATAGAGATAACGCAAAATCCATCCATGCATAAGGGTTCCTTCATCCAACCCTTCCGCTTTTACTCTCGCCTCAAGTAATTTTGAAATGGAACGATCCATTTTATGTACCTGTGGAGCGATATGAAAATGTTCTTCACACAAAATTGTAATCCTCCTTTCCATCTTCACATGCAGGAACTGTTTGTTAATGAACTGTTCATCAATGAACAGTTCCTGCGTAAACAAGTTTATCACATTGGTTTTTAATGTCAATAGAAAATATTGAGTTGTCTTCTATTTTTATTTTGCAAAAGAAAAGCTCACAGCTGATCGTCTACAACCAGCTGTGAGCTTTTTTACTCTAAGTTTCATAATATAAATCTATGTTCACATTCTATCTCTCAGCACATGATACAACTCTGCCTCTGTATAATACTGATAAGGATTTACATAAAGAAAAGTTAAGATTCCAAACGTACATGCTCCCAGCAAATGCCATCCGATAAAGGAAAGATCCAACACGAATGCATCCCATTTATTCCCCATCATTAATCGTTTGCTCTCCGCAAAAATCTCCTGTCTGCTCATCTCTGGATGATCGAGCAGAAGATACGGTACCATCGCATATTCATATCCTTTGATCACACCTGGAACAATAAATAATAGTGACCACAATGCAAGATAAATTGTTTTCAAAAACATCGTCATACGAATTGTCTTATTGCAATCTCTTACCATGCGGAAAATATCTTTCACATCCTGTCTTCCGTCTCTTCCATTTTTGAAAAATTTACAACAGCCGACAGTCATTGGATTCCATAGGAAATAGGCAATAGCCAGATATACAATAAATGAAATTACAACCACAACTGCTACAGTTGCTACAATCCCCAACATTAGAATCGGATGAAAACCTTGTATCGAAGTTTCCACCTCACTATTCTTATTCTTTAGTGCATTATAAGAATACGTAAATCCATTTCCCAAAAGAAACGTATAAATCAATGCCGCAAGAACAGAATACCAATAATTCTGTTTCAACAGGAATTTCGCTCTTCCTTTTAATTCACTTCTCGTCCACAACATAAAAAATCCCTCCTGATGTCATTCTGTTGATTGAACTAATTGCTACATAATCATTATAGCATATTCCATCTTCCAGAAATACCTCAAGAGGGATATTTTTCTTAATCTTTCGATATCTACATACCTTCCGGATACTCTACTCCTTCCGGTAGTGGATCCCAGTCATTCAATCCCAATGACTGTTTATATCTGGCACGATCCAATGTCAGTATTTCCACAGGCTCATTCAGATAATCCATGAGCTCTTTGATACCTTCCCGCGTCTTATTATTTACTTCGAAAATGCGTTCACATCCGGCATTCTTCATCCAAAGTCTCACCATATCAACATTCGCATAAGGTGAATCTACTTTCGTAATAACTCCGATCAACGGGCGTTGAATAAAGCATCTGCTCCCAGGTCCGAACAGATTGAACGGTTCGTCCGCAGCCTGCACCATAGCGATCACGTCTGCTTCAAATGAAAAACAGGCAAGTCCAACACTAAAATGCTTAGACTCTGCATACTCTCCCGGAGAGTCGATCGTGTCATCTTCTGTATTCGTATACTGTGTCTTCACATAATGCAGTTCTTCTCCCTTAAGAGCCTGCGTCAGTGAAGTCTTCCCCGCTTCACTTCTCCCCATTAAAAATATCTTTTTCATTCTGTTACGCCTCTGTTTTCTTAACTTCTATGAACCTCGCACACTGCAAAGCCAAGTCTTTCATCAAAAAATCGAACTACATCCTCCACAGCTGTCTGCACCTGTGTCAATCCGCCAGTCAGAATCAGTGTTCCGCAGAATCTATCCATAAAACCAATCTCGACATCTGCACTCTTGAATGCTACATCTGCAGCAACTACAACTGCTTCCCACGGTGTAAAACGCAGAAGTCCAATAGACTCTCCTGTGTGATTCTCACCTTCATGAGTTCCGATATGTAATCCTAGATTCTGATAAATAACCTCATCTGATCTGCTAATAATATGCGCCATGCAGACTTCCTTCCCCGGCACGCGCACACGAGTCATACGAAGCTTCTTTCCTTTCAGATTCTCATAGTCATCATGAAACAGACGCTCCATAAGCTCTTCTCTCGTTATACGTTCCCGTTTCATAAATGCACTTCCTATCGTTTTGTAATATCACAGACTACATAACCAAGAGAATCTCTGAAATAATCTACAACTTCTGTCAGTGCAGAAGTTACATCAGAGATCTCTCCTGTAATGATCAGTGTTCCTGTAAAGCGGTCTGCGAATCCAAGATAAACATTACCGCTTTTCACTGCAATATCAGATGCGATAACTGCTGACTCTGGTGGAGTCATATTCATAATTCCAATTGCAGAAGAACGATAATCCAGATGTGGATTCAATCCAAGTTTCTGATAAATAATCGGAGCCGGACCTCCCATTACATGTGCAAATGTAATCTCCTTACCTGCAACTGTTTCCTGTACAATTCTAATCTGTTCTCCGTGATCATTCGCCATCTGTCAGTTCCTCTCTTTCACATAGATTCTGTAATTCTCATTCATACAATCCTGTATGTTAATCCACTAACATTCTCTGTTCACAGCCAGTCTCGTTACTGTTCACACGATGTGACCAGCAACCCAGTCTCAGCCATAAACTCTCTTACTATAAATAATACTATCTATATGCCTTTCTGTCAAGGAGATTCCAATAAATCTCAACACACTTCAATCAAGAATCAACAAAATCCAACTGTTTCATTTGCGAAAACAACAGAAACGCAAGCTTTTTATTTTCATACATAAGTAAAAAGAAAAGTTTTTCACCTGCAATACACCAGCTCACTTTGTGTAATTTCTGCAAATGAAAAACTTCCCTTTATTTTAACTATTAACTTCTAGCAATTCATACTTCTTCCGCAATCTCTCTCGCTACAAATACACCACTTGCTGATGCGTGGGACAACGAATGTGTCACTCCACTTCCGTCTCCGATCACATACAGGCCCTTGTGTTTTGTTTCAAGATGTTCATCCAGTTTCACTTCCATATTGTAGAACTTAACTTCTACACCGTAGAGCAGTGTATCATCATTTGCTGTTCCAGGTGCGATCTTATCCAAAGCGTAGATCATCTCAATGATTCCATCAAGAATACGTTTCGGCAATACAAGACTTAAGTCTCCCGGTTCTGCGGAAAGTGTCGGTGTCAGAAAACTCTCTGCAATACGTGCCGGTGTACTTCTTCTTCCTCGAATCAGATCACCAAAACGCTGTACAAGAACACCACCGCCAAGCATATTAGACAGGCGCGCAATACTTTCACCATATCCGTTACTGTCTTTGAACGGCTCTGAGAAATGTTTCTCAACAAGAAGCGCAAAGTTTGTATTCTCTGTCTGCTTTGCCGGATCTTCATAGCTATGTCCGTTTACTGTAACGATTCCGTTTGTATTCTCATTTACAACGATTCCATTCGGATTCATACAGAATGTTCTGACTTTATCTTCAAACTTCTCTGTTCTGTAGACAATCTTACTTTCATACAGTTCATCTGTAAGATGTGAGAAAATAACTGCCGGAAGTTCCACACGGACTCCGATATCTACACGGTTGGATTTTGTTGTGATGTCAAGATTCTCACACACTTTCTCCATCCATTTACTTCCGCTTCTTCCTACAGAAACGATACATTTCTTACATTCATCTACGCCATCTTTTGTAATCACGCGATATCCGCCGTCAACCGCTTCCACATCATCTACATGACAGTTAAAACGGAACTCTACAGTATCTTTCAGCTTTGCATAGAGATTCTCAAGAACAACATAGTTGATATCTGTTCCAAGATGACGAACAGATGCATCCAAAAGATTCAGCTTATTCTGCATACAGAGTTTCTTAATATGTGTTCCTGATGTGGAATACATTTTTGTACCCTCACCACCGAATTTCACATTGATCTCATCTACGTAATTCATTAAATCGATTGCTGTCTCTTTACCGATATACTCATACAATGTTCCACCAAAATTATTTGTGATATTGTATTTTCCATCTGAAAATGCTCCTGCTCCACCGAATCCACTCATAATCGCGCATGTCTTGCAGTTCACGCAGCTCTTAATCTTCTTTCCATCGATCGGGCATTTTCTCTTCTCCAGTGGATTGCCGGCTTCAAATACCGCCACCTTCAATTCCGGTGCTTTCTCTGCCAGCTCATAAGCTGCAAAGATTCCCCCAGGTCCTGCACCGATAATAATTACATCATAATTGCTCATATATTTTTCTCCTTTCAATTACTTTCTTTCCATCTTTTAGTTACATTACTCTTCATCTCTTAATTTCAGAATTCCGATAATAAGAATCTTTATATCATCAAAAATATAATCAAATGCACCTGCCTGACACATGTTTATGAGGACCATTCCAACAGGAACGGCAAGTATCATCCAGATCACACCACCAATTCGATATCCAATATAAATTAAAAGTAATGTAACCAGTGGATTCAGACCAACACTGTCTCCGACAAGTTTCGGCTGAATCAACTGTCTGACGATCTGTGTGATTGCGTAAATCACAACAAGTACCACAGCACGCTTATAATCTCCCATAAAGACCGCATATATCGCCCACGGAATCATCGCAGTTCCTGTTCCAAAAAATGGTAGGAAATCTAGAAATGCGATCAAAAATGCAGACAATACAAAGTAATGGACTTTCAAAAATCCAAGTCCTACAGCCAAAATCAGAAATACAATTCCCATGATCTTAAACTGTGCTTTGAAATATCCACCAACCGCATATTTCAGGTTATCTATCACCATAATCATTCGTTCAGTTACTGACTTTGGCGCAATCTGTTTGACCCAGGTCACAACTTCTTCTCGCTCTGAGATAAAGAAATAGGAAGACATAACCGCAACGATTGTTGATACCAGATAACTCGGCACACGCTTTGCGATATTTCCTGCGGCACTTACTGTTGGCTCACTGATTTTTGACATCAGACTTCCCATCGTGTCATCCAGATTCGCAACAGTTGTCGTCCATCCATTCTGGATTCCATCCGGCAGTTTGCTAAAAATTCCAGACATAGAAATTCCAATTTGATGGAGTCCTTTTTCGAGCTGCACATACATTTCCGGAAAGTCTTTGATCAGACTGCTGACTTCTGAAACCAGCCAACTGACAGCAAAGTAGCCCAGCGTCCCCATCAACGCCAGGACTCCGATAATAATCAATGCGGAGCCTAATTTTTTTCTGATCTTCAAACGTTTTTCTAACCAGTTAACAACCGGTGTGGCGATAGATGCAATGATCCATCCAACCACAAACGGCATGAGAAATCCAAGTAATTTCCATCCGATCAGTACAAATCCGACTGTTGCTACTATGCTGAAAAGCAAGCTTACGGCAACTTGCCAGTATGGGCGCTTATTTGTCATCCTCTGCCCCCTCGTCATTTCCATATCCGAGATATTCTGTCTCAATCAATTCCCAAATCTCATCTCTTCCCTGTTTTGTCTGGGATGAGAATGGAATTACTTTTGTTCCAGGAACAAGCTGCAGACCTGTCTTCAGCATTTTAATATGCTTCTGTACCTGACTGCGTTTAATCTTATCAAGCTTTGTTGCGATGATGATTGGCTGATATCCCTGATCCAGGATCCACTGATACATCATTTTATCATTCGCAGATGGATCATGACGGATATCGATCAAAAGGAATACTGCCTTAAGCTGTTTTGACGTATGCAGATAACGCTCGATCAGTTTTCCCCACTGAATCTTTTCCTGCTCAGAAACCTTTGCGTATCCATACCCTGGGAGATCGACCAGATACATTTCCTCATTAATCGTATAGAAATTGATTGTCTGTGTCTTTCCCGGTGTTGCTGAAATTCTTGCATAAGACTTGCGGTTCATCAGTGCATTAATCAGTGATGATTTTCCTACATTTGATTTTCCCGCAAATGCGATCTCAGGCTTATCGTTTTCCGGAAGAACGCTTGTGATTCCACAAACTGTTTCCAAATTTATATTTTTAATGACCATGTCGTTTACTCCTCCTTTCATTCTATTTTATTGCAATCTGCTGTCAGAAGCAATCTTTTTATCTAGTCAGTGCTTTCTTTAAGACTTCTTCCATTGTCTCAACCGGAATGATTTCCAATCCTTTTGTAATTTCAGAAGAAAGTTCTTCCACATCTGCTGTGTTCTCTTTTGGAATAAGCACGGTCTGTATTCCTGCATTCTTAGCAGCAAGAAGTTTTTCTTTCAATCCTCCGATTGGAAGCACACGACCTCTCAAGGTGATTTCTCCTGTCATTGCGAGATCTGCGCGAACTTTCTTGCTTGTCACAGCAGAAAGTATTGCTGTTGCCATTGTGATTCCGGCTGATGGTCCGTCTTTCGGAACTGCACCTTCCGGAATGTGCACATGAATATCATGCTTCTCGAAGAAATCTTCTGCGATTGCATATTTTTTGCTTACAGATCGAATATAACTGATTCCGGCACGGGCGGACTCTTTCATTACATCTCCAAGCTGTCCTGTCAGCATGATTTCTCCCTTGCCCGGCATTACATTTACCTCAATCTGAAGCGTATCTCCTCCGACACTTGTCCATGCAAGTCCACGCACGATACCGACCTCCGGTGCTGCATTTGCCATCTGATAAGAGTATTTCTCTTTTCCAAGGAATTTGTGAAGATTCCTATCTGTCACAGTAATCTTCTCTTTCTCGGTTGTAAGAAGCTCTTTCGCCGCCTTACGGCAAATATTTCCGATTTCACGTTCTAACTGACGAACACCTGCTTCTTTCGTATAGTTATGTGCGATTTTCCAAATTGCTTTCTTGCTAAAGCTGAGCTGTTCGTCTGCAATCCCATGCTTTTCCAGCTGCTTTGGAATCAGATGTTCTATTGCAATATGAAGTTTCTCGTTTTCTGTATAACTTGTAATCTCGATGATCTCCATTCTGTCCAGGAGTGGTCTTGGAATCGTCTGTAAGGTATTCGCTGTTGTAATAAATGTAACCTCTGACAGATCGAGCGGCACTTCCAGATAATGGTCACGGAACTTGCTGTTCTGCTCACTATCCAGTACTTCAAGAAGTGCGGAGAACGTATCCCCTTTATAGTCTGTACTTACTTTGTCAATCTCATCCAGAAGGAGTACCGGATTCTTCACACCTGCTGTACGGATTCCATTTGCAATTCTTCCAGGCATTGCCCCTACATAAGTCTTGCGGTGACCGCGAATCTCAGCTTCGTCACGTACTCCTCCTAAAGAAATGCGCACAAACGGTTTCTTAAGAGAACGAGCCAAAGACTTCGCAATAGAAGTTTTACCTGTTCCCGGAGGTCCCACCAGACAAAGGATTGGACTTTCCCCCTTCTGTGTCAGTGTTCTGACAGCCAGGAATTCCAGGATTCTTTCTTTCACCTGTTCCAATCCATAATGATCTGCCTCTAAAACCTCTTTTGCATAGTTGATATCTGTATTATCTTCTGCACGTTTATTCCACGGCATCTCCAGGATTGTCTCAATATAAGTACGGATTACTCCATTTTCTGCCTGAGAACCGATCGTGTTCTTAAACCGTCCAATTTCTTTATGAAGCTTTTCTTTTACTTCTTCCGGTGCATCTAATTTGCTACATGCTTCTTCGAACTCATCTGCATCTGAAAATGTAGTATCCTCACCTAATTCCTCGCGAATCACCTTCAGCTGTTCTCTTAAAAGATATTCTTTTTGATGCTTATCTACTTTATTTTTTACTTTCCTTTGAAGTTCTTCTTTGATCTCCATAATCTGCATTTCATTCACAAGCTTCAATGATAATTTCTCATATCTACTCCAGAAATCCAGCTCTTCCAGAAGTTCCTGCTGATCCTTGTACTTCAATGGAATATTCGCAGCCACTTCATTTACCAGACGTTTTAAATCAGTAATATCGAGAATTTCCGCAACAGATTCTTTGGAAATCTTTCCATTCTTTGCTGCATATTCTGTAATAATTTCCTTCAATCCGCGCATCATTGCTTCCGCATTCAGATCATCCGGAATCGTGATCTCCTGTTCTTCCAGAACTTCTACTTCTGCACGAAGATAAGGATCTGTCTCTTCAATTTTCTTAAGAACCGCACGGTTCTTTCCTTCCACGAGAACCCTTACGACTTTCTTTGACAGCTTGATCAGCTGCTTCACAGATGCAACTGTTCCAATCTCATAGACATCGTCCTGTCCGGGGTTCTCTGTCTCTATTGATTTCTGGGCAACCAGAAATATCTCCTGCTCTTCAACCATTGCCTGTTGAATTGCAGCGATGGAGCGTTCTCTGCTCACATCAAAATGAACGATCATCTCCGGCATGATTGTTAATCCTCTTAAGGCAACCATAGGGAGACTTCTTGTCTCGTTGTCCAATTCAATTCCTCCTCGTTAGAAAAGGCGGGTAGGATGGATATCCCATCACTCCCGCCTCGTTTTATACTCCGCAACTGTTTGCAGGATTCCTGTATCCAGTTACTATTTGCTCTCAGATGTCAGGAATGATTTTCTATCCTCACCATCACGAGTATACTTCGGTTCTTCCAATCCAAGAACCGCTTCCTTCGTAATGCGGCATTCCTTGATTGTCTTATCTGACGGTACTGTAAACATCGTATCCATCATGATATTCTCCATGATCGCACGGAGACCTCTCGCACCTGTCTTACGCTTCAATGTTGTCTCTGCTATTTCTAACAGAGCATCTTTATCAAATTCAAGCTTCACGCCATCCAGCTCCAGAAGCTTCTGATACTGTTTTACGATCGCACTTTTTGGCTCTGTAAGAATGCGTATCAATGCATCCTTATCCAGAAGATCCAATGATACTGTCACCGGAAGTCTTCCGACCAGCTCAGGAATCAAACCAAACTTTACAAGATCCTGTGGAAGTGCTTCCTGAAGAAGTACATCCATATCGTACTCATGTTTTGATGCGATCTCTGCATTGAATCCGATTGATTTTCTATCGATTCTCGTCTCAATGATCTTATCGATTCCTTCAAAAGCACCACCACAGATAAACAAGATGTTCGTTGTATCAATCTGGATCAACTCCTGATGTGGATGCTTTCTTCCGCCCTGCGGTGGAACAGACGCAACTGTTCCTTCGATGATTTTCAGAAGTGCCTGCTGAACACCTTCTCCGGAAACATCTCGTGTGATGGATGGATTTTCTGATTTTCTTGTGATCTTATCAATCTCATCAATGTAAATGATTCCGTGTTCTGCACGCTCGATGTCTCCGTCTGCTGCCTGAATCACCTTAAGGAGAATATTTTCAACGTCCTCTCCTACATATCCGGCCTCTGTCAGTGCTGTGGCATCTGCGATTGCAAATGGAACATTCAGCACTTTCGCAAGTGTCTGTGCCAGAAGTGTCTTACCACATCCTGTTGGTCCAAGCATCAGGATGTTACTCTTCTGAAGTTCTACTCCAAGATCCTGTTCTGCCAGAATTCTCTTATAATGATTGTAAACTGCAACAGAAAGAACTTTCTTCGCCTCATCCTGTCCAATCACATATTCGTCCAGAAAAGCTTTCATCTCTTCCGGTGTCAGGAGATTAATATCGTCAAGTGCAGCTCTGTCATTAAAATCTAATTCTTCCTCAATAATCTCGGTACAAATAGCAACACAGTCATCACAGATATAGGTTCCGCTTGGTCCTGCGATCATCTTACGGACCTGGGACTGTGTCTTATTACAAAACGAGCATCTTACGATATCCTCAGTCTTTTTTCCTGCCATATTCTGTCACCTCAATAACCCATTAATGGTTTACTATTACTTCGTCGATCAGACCGTACTCTTTCGCCTCTTCTGCAGACATGAAATTGTCACGCTCTGTATCCTGCTGGATCACTTCCAGCGGCTTTCCTGTATTTGCTGCCAGGATCTCATTTAATTTCTTCTTTGTACGAAGAATATGTTCTGCTGCAATCTGAATCTCTGTTGCCTGTCCCTGTGCACCACCGGATGGCTGATGAATCATGATTTCAGCATTTGGAAGGGCAAATCTCTTTCCTTTCTTTCCACCGGAAAGCAGGAATGCGCCCATGCTGGCTGCCATACCGATACATACTGTTGAAACATCACACTTGATGTACTGCATTGTATCGTAGATTGCCAGACCTGCTGTTACAGATCCTCCCGGGCTGTTAATATACAGCTGGATATCCTTATCCGGATCGTCTGCCTCCAAGAACAGAAGCTGTGCAACGATCACGCTTGCTGACACATCATTTACTTCTTCTCCGAGGAAAATGATACGCTCCTTTAAAAGTCTTGAATAAATATCATAGGAACGCTCTCCGCGGCTTGTCTGCTCAATGACATAAGGTACTAAACTCATATGCTATCCTTCCTTTTCTATATGATTGTCGCTAAAGAGAAAAGGCACACCTGATATACAGGCGCACCCTCTCAAGAAATCCAATAAATGATTAGCCTTCTACAGATGCATCAACGATCAGAGTAACTGCATCCTGTACTGCAATATCCTCTTTCATCTGCTTCTTCTCGTTCTCACCCATGAACTCTTTCAGCTTCTCAACTTCCATCTTGTAAGACTCAGCCATCTTAGCTAACTCTTCATCAAGACGCTCATCAGATACTTCAATATTCTCTGCTGCTACGATTGCTTCAAGAACAAGTCTTGTTCTGATTCTCTTCTCAGCCTGTGGCTTAAGCTCTTCCATCATCTTCTCTTCTGAGAGACCTGTGAACTGGAAGTACTGCTCTACGCTGAGTCCCTGCTGCATAATGCGGCGTGCAAAATCATCAGCCATCTGCTTAGCCTGAAGGTCAACCATTGGTTCTGGAAGATCGATCTCTGCATTAGCAACTGCCTGCTCTACAGCCTGATCTTCTTTCTTAGCCTTTCCTTCGTTCTCTTTACGCTCTTTGATCTGAGCCTTTACTTCTGCTCTGTAAGCATCAAGTGTCTCAGCCTTCTCGGAAACGTCAGATGCGAACTCATCATCTACTTCCGGAAGCTCTTTGGCTCTGATTGCATGTACTGTACATTTGAATACAGCTTCTTTACCCTTCAGATCTTCTGAGTGATAATCTTCTGGGAATGTAACCTTAACTTCTACTTCTTTCTCAAGTTCAGCTCCGATCAGCTGCTCCTCAAATCCCGGAATAAAAGATCCGGATCCGATTGTCAGCGGATAGTTCTCACCTTTTCCGCCTTCGAATGCAACACCATCAACGAATCCTTCAAAATCAAGTGTGACATCATCTTTATCTGCTACAGCTCTGTCTGTAACCTCAACGATTCTTGCGTGCTGTTCACGAACTTTCTCAATTTCCTCGTCAACTTCCTTCTGTGTTACTCTTGTAGAGTATTTGTCAACTTTAAGTCCTTTGTACTCTCCAAGTTTAACTTCCGGTTTAACTGCAACTTCTGCTGTGAAGATGAATGGTTTTCCCTTCTCAAGCTGAACGATATCAATTGTCGGCTGGGAAGCAATCTCAAGTTCACTCTCATCATATGCTTTTGCATATGCTTCAGAGATCATGCGGTTTGCTGCCTCATCATAAAATACTTCCGGTCCGTACATCTTCTCGATCATCTGACGCGGAACTTTTCCTTTACGGAATCCTGGAAGGCTGATTTTGCTGCGCTCTTTTAAGTAAGCTGCCTGCAGTGCCTTCTCTACTTCTTCAGCTGAAACTTCGATTGTCAGCTTTGCCATATTATGCTCTAATTTTTCTACCTGTAAACTCATTTTCTTCCTCCTTGTTTATAAGCAAATTCTTTACTTATCGAACGAATTAATTTCTTAAAAGTATACATTCGCAGTCATTGAGACAGTATAGCATATAAAGTCTCATATTTCCAGTGTTTTTTCCACTTTCCTATATCTTTTACATGTTTTTTTACATTTTTCTGACTACTTTTTCTAATTTTATTCCTTATATACAATAGATTCTGCTATTTCAGAAGCTTTCTCATTGCCAAAAAGCTGACGGATCAGTTCCAACGCGAATGGTATCGCTGTTCCCACACCACGGCTTGTTGTGATATTTCCATCTGTAACAAATGAACAGAACTTTGCTTCTTTACAATTCAGCTGTTCTTCCATCCCCGGATAACAGCATGCTGCTTTCTCCTTCAACAGTCCCAGTGCTCCAAGTACTGTCGGAGCAGCACAGATTGCTGCAATTTCCCTTCCATTTTCGTTGAATTCACAAAGCAGATCTGCCAATCCTTTATGCGCTTTCAGATGCAATGTTCCCGGCATACCTCCCGGAAGTACAAGAAGTTCTGCGTCATCAAAAAATGCTTTCTCAAACAATTCATCCGCTTCCACCTGTATTCCATGTGCTCCGTCAATCTGCAGTTTTCCCATAACAGAAACTGTCTCTACAACCGCTCCTGCTCTTCTTAACAGATCCACTACAGTTAAACCTTCTACTTCTTCAAAACCGTCTGCTAAAAATACAACTACTTTTTTCATCCAATGCTTCCTCGCTTTCTGATGATATCTCAACAACGATTTTATTTTACTGCGTAGATAAGTTGTTCGTCAAGTCAAGATAGTACTCATCTCACCATTGCCTTTTTATATTTCACGTATTATGATGTAAGTGTCAAAAGTATAAATTGCGTTTGTGCTCGCACAAATAAGCAATTTATACTTATTGACACGCCGAACACCGAAAACGGAATAAAATGGTGTGAACACGCCATTTTATGGAAGTTTGAGGTGTTCGAGGATTGTGGGAATTGCATAGCAATGGAGCAATCCGGTTACCTCAGTGAGTGGCAAAATTTACTTTTGACACTCACTTCATATTATTATAGTATAAACATTCGACATCAGGAGGAATATTTAGCTATGGAAATAGAACGCAAATTTTTAATACAAAAACTTGAGGAGTTGCCATTTTCTCCTTTCGATTATCCTCACAAAGAACTGGAGCAAGGCTACTTATGCACTGCTCCTGTCGTAAGGATACGCAGAGAAGATGACGATTATATTCTCACCTACAAGTCTAAAGGGCTTATGGCTCGTGAAGAATATAATCTTCCTCTCACAAAGGAAAGTTATGATCATCTGAGAGAGAAAGTTGACGGGCGCATCATTCATAAAACACGCTACATCATTCCCATGAATTGTATCTGTCCTGAAAATGCAGCTTTCTGTTCCACTCCGCTTTTTCTTGAATTAGATATCTTCCATGATGACCTTGCTCCACTGATTCTCGCCGAAATTGAATTTCCAGACGAAGAAACAGCTAACACCTATCCCACACCTCAATGGCTGGGAAAGGACGTCACCTTCAGTTCTGCGTACCATAACAGTACACTGAGCAAATTATAAAAGGAAAACTATCGTCTACAATAATTCAACCCTTGTTTGTATTATTATCGTAGTCGATAGTTTTCCTTTTTTATTTTCATCTTTCAGAATCCAATGTAGCAAATACAAATTAATCTGCCATACGGATCATCTTCACAACTTCTGGCATCTCTTCTGCTTTCTGCGCATACTCCGCCTCGGTCATCTCACCCGTGATAACAGCAAATTCTCCCTTGACATCATCTACTTTGACAACTTCAGCTTGTCCGAACACTTCGTCCACACGGGATTTGAGTGCAGATTCTTCTCCATTAATTCTGACGAAGAATCTTCTCTTCGCATCCGCATTCGGAACAAGTTCGAGTGTCTTACTCTCCCATCTTGTTACAACAGTTCTGTGAAGGTGCTTTGCGGCATCTACAACATCTGCAACTACAGCACTTGCTGTCGGGAGCTTACCTGCTCCACTTCCGTAGAACATTGCATCACCAAGCATATTTCCACGAACAAAAACTGCATTAAATACATTATTCACATTACACAGCGGATGATTCTTGGAAAGAAGCATCGGTGCAACGATTGCTGAGAAGGAGTCTCCTTCTCTCTTGCTGGACGCGAGTAGTTTAATCGCCATATCCATCTTCTTAGCATATTTCATATCTTCCGTTGTGATCTTTGTGATTCCTTCTGTATGGATTGTCTCGAAATCCACATGTTGTCCCGCGATCAGGGATGTCAGAATCGCAATCTTTCTACACGCATCATGTCCCTCGACATCTGCTTCCGGATTACGCTCCGCGTATCCTTTCTCCTGCGCCTCTTTGAGCACCTCATCATAATCAGCACTCTCAAAGAACATCTTTGTCAGCATATAGTTTGTTGTTCCATTCAGAATTCCCGTCACTTCGTCGATTCTATCTGCTGTCAGAGAGGAATTCAGTGCACGAATGATTGGGATACCCCCACCAACACTTGCTTCAAACATAAAATTGATACTTCTGTTACGAGCAATCTCAAGAAGTTCTGCTCCATGTTTTGCTACCAGAGCTTTGTTGGATGTAGCGACGTTCTTACCTGCTTCCAGACAACGTTTTACAAATGTATATGCCGGCTCTACGCCTCCCATTGTCTCAACAACAATATCTACTTCTGCATCATTTACGATTGTCTCAAAATCATGTGTCAGAATCTCTTCTACCGGATCGCCCGGAAAATCTCTGAGATCCAGAACGTATTTTACATTTATCACATCCTGAGCTCTTTCATTGATGAGTTCACCATTGGTTCTAAGGACCTCTACAACTCCTGATCCTACTGTACCGTATCCCATTACTGCTACATTTATCATTCTGCTTTTTTTCCTTTCTGTGCTTCTGCATCCATGCTCAAATATGCGTTAATAAAAGGATCAATATTTCCATCCATTACTGCACCTACATTGCTGATTTCTGCGTTTGTTCTGTGATCCTTGACAAGTGTATATGGCTGCATGACATAAGAACGGATCTGATTTCCGAAATTAATATCTCTAACCTCTCCGCGGATGTCTGACATCTTCTCTGCCTGTTCCTGCTGTTTGAGTACATACAGTTTGGATTTCAACATCTGCATTGCCTTATCTTTATTCATGTGCTGGGAACGTTCATTCTGACACTGAACCACAATTCCTGTCGGAAGATGTGTGATTCGGATTGCAGATGACGTCTTATTGATGTGCTGTCCGCCGGCACCACTGGAACGATAAGTATCGACACGGATATCATCGTCATTGATCTCGATATCGATATCTTCTTCAATATCCGGAATTACATCACAGGATGCAAATGACGTCTGTCGCTTTCCATTTGCATTAAATGGAGAAATACGTACCAGACGATGTACACCTTTCTCGGAACGGAGATAACCATAAGCGTTTTCTCCCTTGACCTCAAAAGTAACTCCCTTGATACCTGCTACATCTCCTTCCAGATAGTCCAGCACCTCGACTTCATATCCTCTCTTTTCAGCCCAGCGGCTGTACATACGATAGAGCATGCTTGTCCAGTCCATTGCCTCTGTACCGCCTGCACCTGCATGAAGTGTCACGATTGCATTATCTGCATCATACGATCCGATCAGAAGTGTGCTGATTCGCAGTTTCTCAAAGACTTCCTCAAATGTTCCAAGTTCCTCTTCAATCTCTTCTGCGGCTTCCTGCTCCTCGTCTTCTCCTGCACTCATTTCAATCAGAAGAAGCATATCTTCATAATCTGTAAATAATTTTTCAATCTCTTTTACAGAATCCTGAAGGCCTTTCAATTCTTTCATTACATGCTGGGAAATCTCCGGGTCATCCCAGAATCCTGGTTCCTCCAGTCTCTTTTCTAATTCTTCGATCCTAAGCTTCTTTGAAGCGAGGTCAAAGTGAATCCCTCAAATCTTTCAGCGGTTCTTCATATGCAGTCAGTCTTGACTTCAGTTCATCCAGTAAAACCACCTTAATCACCTCTTTCATATATATACTTTAAATTATTGTAACTGTTCAGAGCCAACCTCCAAAATGCTACGCATTTCGTCGGTGTGGCGTATCCGCCAAATAAAATTTCAAAAACAGTCTTAAAAATGCAAGCATTTTACACCTGTTTTATGAAATTTTGCTTGGCTCTGAACAGTTACAGATTATTTAATCTTTCTTCCACAGCACTGTTTGTACTTCTTTCCACTTCCGCATGGGCATGGATCGTTTGGATAAATCTTCTTCTCCTCGCGTTTTTTCGGTGCACGGACTGCGCTGTCATCTTTGTTTGTTCCGGTTACTTTTGCAACCTCTTCTCTCTCCACTTTCTGCTCAACCTTAATGTGGAATAATGTACGGATCGTGTTTTCAGCGATTGCATTTGTCATTTCACCGAACATCTCATATCCTGTCATCTTGTACTCTACCAGTGGATCTCTCTGCCCATAAGCCTGAAGACCGATTCCCTGACGCAGCTGATCCATATCATCGATATGATCCATCCATCTTGCATCAATCACTTTCAGAAGTACAACACGCTCGACTTCACGAAGCTGCTCTGCCTCCGGGAACTCTGCTTCTTTGTTCTCATAAGCCTTCACTCCACGTTCTTTCAGAAGATGCTTTAACTCCTTCTGACTCATACTCTGGCATTCCTTCTCAGATGGGAGCTGAAGCTGTGGAATCACATTGTGAAGATTCACATCCAATCCTTTGATATCCCACTCTTCCGGATCTGCCTCTGTAGAAGCGAAACGATCTGTCATATTTTCCACATATTCTGTAATCATGCTGTAGATTGTATCACGCATGCTTTCTCCATCAAGAACACGGCGTCTCTCTTCGTAAATAATCTCTCTCTGCTCGTTCATTACCTGATCGTACTCCAACAGATTCTTACGAATACCAAAGTTATTGCTCTCAATCTTCTTC
>SKEE01001354.1_pt1 | contig 20398 bp, 21 predicted proteins | sample 4826661 | NCBI WGS metagenome assembly SKEE01 (sample SAMN11008817, study PRJNA524170) | human gut metagenome | biome: Human fecal sample; material: Feces; isolation source: fecal sample from pouch patient p20 | host: Homo sapiens | place: Israel: Tel-Aviv | collected 2016-11-14
ACGGCTACAATAATCACATCCTGCTGAAATTGCTTTCCTTTAAAATGATTCATCGTCATTCCTCCTGCTATCTTTTTCTATTATTCTACCTTATTTGATAGTAGATTTAAAACTTTGCAACAGAACCCTTTGCATTAACTGATTATTTCTAGGGCTGGTCGCTACTAAAGGAGGAGAGACAGTAGAAAACTTAATTAATGCTTCGCTATACTCTGTTAGTTGTCTCATTTCCGTATCAATTAAACAGTATTTCTCTAAGATTTTGTTGGCGATAAATTGTTGAAGCATATCACGTGACGGGAGTGAAAGAATTAGCTTAGTCAGTTGTTTTGCATATTGCCCTCTAAAAGTCACTTCAAATCGTACCCAAGACTGAAATTGTTGAGCGAGTTGAGCATATCTACCGTTAGTTTCTAATTGTTCAGTGAGCTTGTCGTAAATTTTAAGAAAACTATTTGAGCCTTTCTTACGTGAGCCAATAGTCACTGTTTTAGCGTCAGCATCTATTTCAATCGCAGACATCTTCGAGTGATTACGATTTCCTTTGTAATTGATAATTTCAAATTTATGACTTTTTATATTGCTATAAATGTCGTTGACAGATAAAGGAAAGTTGAAGTAGTCAGCACAAAAGTCAATCCTACTTAAATGCATGTTCCAATATGGTTCATTTAACTTTTGGATAATCTCATAGATTCCGAAAGGTTCTTTATAGGAATTTTCATAGGCTTGTTGGTACAAGCTCAAAGCAGATGCTGAAAATTTAATAATGATTCCCATTTTAAAATAGTCTTCATGAAAAGCAATTCTTAAAAAGTAGGGCATGTTTTCAAAGCTGTAAGATGTGGTATAGCCTTTGGGGGAAATTTGCTCTCTAATCATTTCTCCAAATAATGAAGAGAAAGAAAGTTTTTCTGCAATGATTGCGGAAAGCTCCTTGGCAATTTGATTCCAATGGTTTGGCCATTCACCAATTGTATCTTCGTTTGGTTGAATTACGATGGTTAGCTCATCTACGCTGATATGAAGATGTTTGTTTTTGAAATTTATGTTTTGAAGTATATCGTTTGTCATTTGTTTATTCTCCTGTAATACAGTATTTGCACTGGAATCTGGGTTATTACATTACCCAGATGAGTAATAGTTTGCCTACCGCAGGTGGACTTCTAACCAGTCCAACCTATTGTCCAACCCATGGTTGTTTTCTAGCTTGTACTGGTTAAAAGTAATAACTTATTTGTAAGCTTTAAGTATGTCGTTAAATGACACGATAAGTCTTGCTTCAGAAATCTCAAACTTTGGACGTTCACCGAATCCTGATTGGTCATTGAGTGATACTTCGTAGATTCCCAATTTAGTGAAGGTAGAGCTAAAAATTTCTTTATTGAAAGGTAAGAGCAGTGTTTTTCAAGCTGGCGCATTGGTTTTGACACAGGATAACCAACCCTCTTTTTTATCTTCTTTATTACTGATACCTAATACTGTGATAATTTCTACTTGAGCCATATTATTAATCCTCATTTTTCTTTGTTATTTTTAATTAGATAAATTGAAAAGACATTTTCTCTTGAGGAGAGTACGAGTGTAATTTCAAGCGTGAATAATATCTAGACTTTCTTGACGATAAAAAATCAACAGAAACATCTAAATACAAAGTTATAAAATTAGTTGCTGAACAGTTAAAATTTTTGCTGTATTTTAGCAGGTTTTTAAATCTTGTAGGCTAAGAAAACGTCAAAAGTTGAATACTTCGTTTAATCGTAATTATAAAATTGAAACTGTCGCTGATTGATAATGCGAGTTCTAGAAAGCATAGATTGTTACACTCATTCTGACGCGTTATTTTCTGCGTCTTCACGCAATCGTTCAGACTCGATGCATAACGCTATCTGCAAAGCAGATTCATTCGCTTCACACTCTATGCTTTCTTCAAACTGCGCATTATTTCGTCAGATTTTTTTCAATTTTATACAATTAACTGATTAAATCGAAAGCAGATTCAACTTATGAGAAGCTTTCATAAAGCGAATACAAGATTCTAAGAAACCAATGACTGTCAATCCAGCTATAAAAATTTTTTCTGAGTTCAGCATCAACTAATTTTTTACGCTTTTTGTATGTTTGCTGTAGTTCTTTAAGTTTATTGTTTAGTTCGTCAATTTCAACATCTAAATCGTTAATTGCACGTTCTTTCAAATCAACTTCTCGTTCAAGCTCAGTTTCAAGAGAAGCAATCTCTGTTATGAGTTTATTCTTTTTTGAAACAAACTCACTCAAGAATGAATCGAGTCTTGTGTTTGTGCTAGCGACACGTAAGGTGTTTTTGTCCCTGCCGACCACAAGGCCTAAAAAGATAGGTGCGTGATTCTCGTTAGAATAGCCAACAACTTGATACTCTTCATCTGGTTTGATTTCAATGCCTCCACGCTTTCTGGTCTCGTCAAAATCGAATAATACGATTTTAGTTTGTAAGCCCTCCGGGATGCCGTACCAATCCGGGAAAATAAGCATAAGATGTCTCCTTTCTTTTTTCTTTTAAAAAGCATCATCTTTTTTTAATTTGAAATGATGGTATTATAGAGTTATACAATTATTGTTCTTCATATTCAAACCTCACTTTCATTTTTTGAAGTACTTCTTGAGTCTAAGTATAAGACATTTAAAAAACAAAAGATATGAGTTTTTGAACGAGTTTTGAGTATAGCCACAAGTCCTTGTTTGACAAGGGTTTGAGCGTGATTTGAAGAAAAGTAGATAAAAATATTTCACAAAAATAAAGGAGTTAAGTGACCTATGTTATTTGAAATTTTTGATAAAAAAATTGAGCTACCCATCAAAAATATCATGAGTAGCTGTTCGAGTAGAGATGAATTTTATAAAATATTAGCTGAGAGAGAAGAAAGTAGGTTATTTTATGAGTGTCATGTAGTCAATAGAAAAATCTGGTCTGACAACCATTCATGGAAAATATTCATGGATGAATTATCTAAAAGCTTAGAGATGACAGAAATAGTTGAAAGATTAGAATATCATATTGATTCTTCAAATTCAGTTACAGAATTAAAAATAATTCATGAACTTCTGCGAGAATGTTTTGCTCAATTCAAAATGAAAAAGAAAGATAGGAGATTATTAGAAAGTACTGTTTTAAGCTTATACAGTAAGCTTGAGGTCTTATTAAAATCTTCTCAGCCTGTTGATGATGACTTTTCAAAAGATGACCACACACAGAGTCAGTATAAAGTATATATTGAGAATGCTATGATATTAACACTAGAATTAGTTAATCCTAAAAAATATTATTCAGTTGAGGAGATTTTATATTTTTTCAATCATGGCTTTCTACCAATAGGGTATTATATAAAAAACAATGATTTTCCGAATAAAAATATTAGTCGTCAAAGCATTGACCGTATTATTCAACAGATTTATGACGAGGATGATGATTTTTTACCTAAGAAAGTAACTCAAGATGGAAAAAGTTTTTATGACAAAAGGCTAATTACGTTAATAGCAGCAAAAAGTCGTAAATTACGAAAGCTAACTATCCCTTCGATGAAATTAATTATTTCACAAGATATAGTTAATGATATTTTAAAGGTTAATAAAGTACTTACAGATTTTGAAACTGATAATAAGAATGGTAAAGACGAGGTGGAAAAAAGGATTTACAATTTGCTTTCTGATTTATACCTGCCCATCATTTATGCTGAAATCCAACAGTTTATCTTTCAAAACTTGTTAGAAGAATTGAGTAGTAATCCAATTCTAGTAATTAGTGAGAGATATTGTGACTTAATCTTGAATAATATTAAACAACAATCTAATAAAGTCTATATGCTGATTGACAGAGAGAAGTTACTTTTAGATATTGAGCGTATTTACACTTTTATTCAATGCATGACTTTAGCAAGAACAGAGTCTTTCCGAGATGATTTCACAAGTACTGAAGCTAGTCTTAGGGCTTTTGGAGTAATATCATCAGGTGAGCTGACTAATGTGTTTGAACTTTTTAGAGGAAGTAAAAATCAACTGAAGTTTTCCAATGTCATTAATTCGTTCATAGAAGAATATCTGCATATTGAAGTTACAAATGATAGAAAGAAAATCAATAACGTATTTCGAAGAATCAGTGCATTTTTTATGGATGATGATGAAAAATATAGTCGTATTCAATACTGGAATAGAAAAATATTGCAAGAATCAGCTAAGATTCAGGCAAGGCAAAATATGGTGTATAGTGAAGTAGCGAAGTTGTGTCAACAATATAATAGAGATGGCAATCTCACATCTATAAAATCATCAACTAATGCGAATAGAGACAATTGTATGCCAAAGGAATATATTCCAGAAGAACTATGGGAGATGTATGGTCTATCAGAAGTAATATAAAAAAGGCGAGCCATTAAAGCTCGTCTTTCGTTTCCTATTCTCTCTTCAATTTAACAGTTCCAAATCCATCACCACTAACAGTTAAAGTATTTCTTGAAAGAGAATAATCTAGTTCTTCTCCTTCTACGTTAAATGTATTGCTTTCTTTATCTACACTAAAGTCAGTACTAATACTGTCTTCTCCAAATAGCGAACCGTTACCGTTATCAGCTTCAATGCTAAGTGAGCCATCTTGCCCATCAATTATGATTGTTATGCGACTTCCATCTTCTTCGTAAGTATATGTTCCATCCAAACTTTGGTTACTAGCAGAACACGCAGTAAGAAACAATGCGGCTATAAGTGTCAATAAAAGTGCTTTAATTTTTTTCATCATATTCTCCTCGAAATTATTCTTCATCATCAGCGCTATCTGAAGTTACTTGGACATTGTCAGGTCTCAAATCGTAAGTGTCATAAATTAAAGTTACATTTTCTCCTTCTTTTTGCTTTGTGACAAACGATGGGAAACCAATATATTTCACATTATTTATTGAGTTTGAAGCGAACTGAGAGTCAGTCAGATATGCAGTGAAAGAATCTTCTTTGATAACATAACTATAATTAATAACATCATCATAAATGATTTTTTGAATAGGGATTGTTAGGGTTTCTTCTAAAGTTTCTAACAATTCTTCATCTGGTAGAATTTTTAATTGATAGTCTGATGCTGTTTTTTGGTTATATTGATTTTCAGTTTCTGTCAATTTATCTATTGTTGGAGTCGTATCTTTTCCATCAACCAATTGTCTAAGAGCAAGTGACACTTTTTCAAAAATAACTTGCTTATGGATACTAGCCTGTTCAAATGCTTTAGCTTGTTCAATAATCTCATCATCAGATAACGCTGAAATACTTTCAAGAGTAAGAGTATCTGGAATTGTAACATCAATTACTCCATCAGTATTACCGTCTTCAGTATCATATTTTTTGATAATATCTGTTAGCATTTCTTCAGAGATTTTTTCTGCCGTATCTGTTCCATCAAAGCTATCAAAGAAACTTTGTGTATTTCCACCAGCCGAGTAAACATTTTTTCCAACATAGTCAGTTTTAAATTGTTCAGAAGAAATGCTTGTTTCAGTGTTTGTAGTAGCTTCATAAGATGTATCATAATAAGTTACTTGATTATCTTCAAAGACATATACTCCCTTGATAGCTTCTTCTCCGTCGATTTCATACCAGAGCTGGGGAGCTTTTTTAGATTGGTTTATATAGTTTCCGATACTGACTTCTTTTGTTTTTTCAGAAGAAGTTTTCTCTTGAGAGTGAGAAGTATCTGTTGAGGGTTTGCTGGTATTTGAACAAGCTAAGAGAATTGTTGTCGAGGCTAAAAAGGTTGCACCTATTAATAGATATTTGTTTCGCTTTTTCATTTTGAAAAGTCTCCTTTAGTATTTTAAGTATTATTATTTTCAAAAATAATACTTAGTTATCTTTTATTTTATCACAAAAACATATCTTGAGTATTGTTTTTTGATAAAAAAATACACTAAAAACCTACAAATAATTTCTGATAAGTCATAGTCTTAGTGTATAGAATTAGAAAAGGGAGCAGTGCTATGTCATTAGGAAAAAGTGTATCTAACCGAATCTATGAATTGAGGATAAAAAAACAACTAACTCAAGAGATGTTAGCTGATAAGGCGGGGATGGATGTCAATGCTCTTGGTCGAATTGAAAGAGGACAAAATTCTAATATTAAATTGGAAACTCTAAATAAGCTAATTGAAGCCTTAGAGTTAGATTATCAAACGTTTTTTGCCTTCACTGACAGTGACAATGAGGTAGCTAAATTAATTGCTAAATTGTCATTAGTGGATGATGAAGAAAAGTATCTTGAAATTTTTAACAAGATATTGGATATAGAGTTGAAGTAGTATAGCGACATAATGAGTGAGAGAATTTATTAAATATTTGGAGGGAACTATTGGAATGGCAGATATGACATTTTCTATATGGAGACTAGTTGTTGAAAATAATGAGGCTGGTTTAATGTACAAACTAGCCAACAGAGATACTTTTGATAAGTTAATAACGACTACTAAACCGATACGAATTCATCCTAGTGATAAAGAAGCGTTTTCAGTGAGTATAAAAAATACGGATGATTATATTTTTTGGATGATTGAACATGGCAATACACAACCAAGGGACGAAACTGTTTATGATGCAGAAACAAAGCGTACTAGGAAAAACCCTAGAACAAAGAAAGAATTGGAATTTATGGAACAGTTCTTTGCACTTTACGATTATAATAGGGAACTATTTTTTATTTCAGCGTTAAGAAAAGGGGGAACATTTAAAACAATTCTCAAACAACTAGATGATGATTTAGCTGTTGATATCCGAGGAATGTATGTTAGTGAAGAGGAGTTTATAAGTAAACTAAAAACTCTTTCTGAGGTTCGCTTTACTACGACTAACGATATGTTTTCTATTGATTCTGAAAGTAAGTATAGTTTGGAAAAGTTAATAGGTGGAAAACCAGAAAATGATGTGAAACTTAGTGTTGAATATAAACAAGAGCCAATACAGCGATTTAAAAGTTTTTTGAAGAAACTTAGAAAAGAAAGAGAGAATTTTCAAATAAAAGGCTTGTTGATAAGGGGAACAGATTCTGCTGGATTTGAAAGAGTGCTCAATCAAGATGAGTTTATTAAGAAAATTAAATTGAAAGATATTGATAAAGAAGAGAACGGGAAGTTTTCTTTAGAATACATACTCAAAAAAATATTATCTGAAATAGAGAGGTTATCGGATGACTTGGTTAAGTAAAAGGGACAAAAAGTTTCTATACCTTTCAGTGTTGCTAAGCATTGTGTTTTCACACTATCTCTGCCCCTTTATAACTCTAAAAATCGATTATATTGTAGAATTTTTTTCGATTATAATCGGATTTTTGATTAGTGCTATAGCTCTGTTGCATTCTTCTAATATCAGGATAGTATTGTATAACACTAAAAGTGAAGGTTATCCCAATTATTGGTATAAAATAATTTCCTACTATCGTGTAGCAATTATATATTTTTTATTCTTAATCTTAGTTTTAGTTGTTAAGATAGATTCTATACCAGATGGTTTATATCAAGAAATTTATTTAGCTGTATTGATAGAAGGAGTTTATTGGGTTTTGAAAATAGTAGTAAGTTTGTTCTACTTGTTGACGGTTGAGATAAACTCTAAGTGATATATGTGTAAAAGGAATGCTTCTGGTGTTCCTTTCAATATCTGCATGTTCTACTTAGTGCCATTAATCAAAGAAATAGAGAAAGTTATTCAAAAAAGGAAGTTCCTTTTTCAAGTTTCGTGATTCAAACAAGTGAGTATGCATTGAGGGATATGGAAGATAAAAAATAGTCTAATAATAAGGAACTATTGATTATTTTTAGAGTATAATATTTAGTAGTGAGAAAGAAATGAGGGAAAAATATTGGTCGAATCATATATCTCGGAACTATTACCAGCCAAGTATATAAAACGTCATCAATTGATGCTTTATTTGTATGATATTTTAGTTGATATATTGGTTAAGGCTGATAAATATAAATTGTCAAGCCTATCTTTTAAATTTACTAATGAGGTAGATGAGCAACTTGAACTTTTTGATGAGTTAGAAAGACGAAAGGATAGAGATATTTCTGAAAAAGTCTTTATCCCTCATATATTCTTTTCAATTCTACGAGACTTAAATTACTATCTTTTTGAATCACTGAGCTGTATAGAGAGGGGAAAGGTAACGGTTGCTTTTTCACTTGCTAGGAAACCTTTACAGGATAATTTGTTCTATTTAAGTTGGATACTAGTTCAACCACATGAATTTTTAGGAAAAATGCAATATGGAAGCCCTAAAGAATATGATGTTAGTGATTTGAAAGGAAAGAAAGATTTTGTTATTGATTTATTCTCAAAAGCGAAGGTATTAGTTCAATCTAAAAATAGTTCACTGGATTTTAGTCAAGAATTACTTAATCCAGAATTGTTGTATGATGTAATATACAATAGAAAGGCTGAAAATAGTTTGACTAGTGCATTTGATAAATCAATTCATTTGGTGACCAGAAATAAAAATTATCCCACTGAGAAGCAAAATCTTAATTTTATATTTGCAGATGATGAAATTTGGGATGAATTCTGGAATTTGTACTACGAAAAAATCCCATATATTCTACTATATTTGGTGGAGGTTATTGTTGCTATTTTTGAAAAATATGTAGATATAGATGAGGAAACATCAGAGTTTAACCGATATATCAGAAATTTGAAGATAATATTAGCATTATCAGAGGATGATAATAAAGAATTAGAGAGCATTTTTGATTTAATATTTAGCAGTGACCATCTTAGTATGAACTGTGATGAGTGTGGCAATCAATTTGAATTCAATATAGCTTTAGTGAATGAAATAAGAGAAGATTATCTTTATACTTGTCAGAAATGTGGGTTTGTAGAACGATTAGGACAATATTTTGTGAGCGACGAATTGTTAAGCCATCGTAGAAAAATTATGATTGATAATTCAGATTCTAAGAATTGGAAATTAGTTAAGTAAAAGAAGGAGGATTATTTATGGTTAAAGGAATACTTATTAAAGTTCCAGAACTTTTTACGGATGATGAACAAGCGGAGATTCAACAACGATTTAAAAATGATGATATTGAGGTGATTTTTTTCGATAAAAATCAAATTCAAGCTTCGTTTGATTCTTTTATTGAATTAATATTAAATAATGAGTTTTTGGAGATGCTTGTTTTAGGACTATCTGTGGATGTATTAAAGGAACTCGTTTTTAAGATTGTTGACTCAATGAAAAAGAAAAAAGTAGTAATTATTGATTCTAATCAACAAGCAAAACCTGCTAAACTTACTATAAAATCTACAACTGAAAAAGGGACAATATATTTAGAAATTCCAAATGATATTTCTGAAAAAGGTTATCAAAAGTCAATAGAAAAAATAGTTGATGCTAAAAGAATACTTGATAATAGTAGTGGAAAAGGTATTAATGATTTGTATATTGTAGAAGATAAGGTTGGAAATTTATCAGTTATGACACTGAGTGAATATATTGAATATAGAAAAAGGGCAACTAATTAATTTAATGGATAGATATTTGAATTTTAAGGTTGAATTGTTATCAGGAGATATAGAAATTTCAAGATTTGATGAATTACTTTTATCAACTGATATAGTAAACATCCATCCGTATAAGCGAATTCAAGTAAATGGAATTCCTGTAAGCGTAACACATTCAGCACAATATATTGCTACATTTGAAACTGAGGAATATAGAATAGCATTAGCTGCATTACCGTTAGGAAATGTTAAAGTTGAAATTACTTATGAGTATTTAAAAAATAAGTTTGTTTCAGCAAGGAAATTTGGAAATTTTTTATCAAAATTTAAAGAATTACTAGGTAAAAATAAAATAAGGTATTCAATTATATCTAATGAAATATCTGAATATTTTGCTATGAGACTATATCCTAAGTTTCAATCTTATGAAACAAAACTTCGAAAGATTTTTATTCTAGCTTTATCTCCGTTGGAAGATAAAAAAGTTATAGGACGAATAAAAGAGTCATCGGAGGGGAAGATTGATTTTACAAATATTAATACTACTGGAAAGATTGAAGAATTAGGGATAGGTGAACTCCATGATTTAATTTTTGAAATAAATTTAAATCCAGTTGATGATTATCATAATTTTTTTCGTGATTTTGAACTAAGAAATGAATTTGAATTGAAAAAACTAATAGACTCGATTTTTCCAGTAACAGTATGGGATAGATTTTTTTCTAAATTTTTAGGAGATAGAAAGAATGATTCAATTTTACAGAAAAATTATCATGACATAAGAAAGTTTAGAAATGATGTGATGCATTTTCATACTATCAGTTACCGTTATTATAGGAGAGCGGAAGTAATGTTAATAAAAGCTATTGAAGAACTTGAAATAATTGAAAATAGTATGCTTCAAAGTTGGGATTATGAATCTGCTAGAAGACTTATGAATGATTTATCAAGACAGGATTTAATAAATTCGTTTAATAAATTATCGGAAACAATTTATAAAGTTATTAAGCCAACGACTGAAACGATAAATAATATGAATAGAGTTATGCAACCTTTACTAACTGCGATTAATAATTTGCAACTTCCTAAAATTGATTCGAATAGAACAAGAGCATTTCAAAAAATGGTACAAACATTTGGAGAGTTAGGGCTTCCTAATCCAAATTTGGATGAAGATAAATATAATAATGTATGAATACCTCTCTTCAACTACTATTTGTAAATTAGAGAGAAAATAGCTTCCTTCAAAACGAAGGAAGCTATTTTAGTACAACTGAGATACTGCCATTGTCTATTTTTGGTCTTATTGGTAGAAATTTAAGTGATTTTAGTTTAATTTAGTGAATTTAGAAAGGCTCTAAATCAACATTTCTGACGATTACAAGACTTAAAAAATCGTGGAGCAAGTCTTGCATATTCATCATAATGTTTTTGTGATTCCTTTCGTAGCAAGGGGTTAGACCCTCTTGTCAAATTTTCATTGCCTTATGTTTCTTTTTGAGTATTTCTTAAAGCTTTATTTATTATAGCATTTTTTGAAGTAACTGCCTATTTTAACTGTGTGATAAGAGTGAGCGTTTGGTAATGATTTTACAAAAACTTTACAAAAGTATGGTAATAGATTTGATGTTGGCTTTCTATAATGGTCATTGTAAAGAATTTAAAGGAGAACATCATGAAAAAATGTAAATTGTTTTCGGTACTGGCCCTAGCTGGCTTAACAGCTCTAGTGGGACTTTCAGCTTGTAGCAAATCAAACGGGGACTCTTCATCTGCATCTGGTAACATCAGCGTTGTTTCCCGTGAAGATGGGTCTGGGACACGCGGTGCTTTTGTTGAACTTTTCGGAGTTCAAAAAGAGCAAAATGGTGAAAAAGTTGATTTGACAACGGACAAAGCCATTGTTACTAACTCGACCTCTGTTATGCTAACGACAGTAGCTGGAGATAAATCAGCTATCGGCTATACTTCGCTAGGTTCTTTGGATGATACCGTCAAGGTTCTGAAAATTGATGGTACTGAGGCAAGTGTTGCCAATATTAAAGCCGGAAGCTACAAGATTTCTCGACCATTTAACATTGTGACTAAAGATAAGATAAGTGAGGCTGCTCAAGATTTCATCAACTTTATTTTAAGTTCTGATGGTCAAGCTGTCGTAGAAGAAAATGGTTACATTCCACTTGACGATACCAAAGCCTATAAATCTTCAGTTGATTCTGGCAAGGTTGCTGTTTCAGGATCAAGCTCTGTCACACCAGTTATGGAAAAATTAAAAGAAGCTTATAGCAAAGTCAACTCTAAGGTTGAAGTAGAGATTCAACAAAGCGACTCCTCAACAGGTATCACAAATGCAATCGAGGGAACAGCTGATATTGGAATGGCGTCACGTGATTTGAAAGATGAAGAAACATCTAAAGGAGTCAGCTCAACAGTTATTGCGATAGATGGTATTGCTGTTATTGTTAATAAAGATAACAAAGTTGATGGCTTAACAAGCGAACAAGTCAAGACTATTTTTACAGGTAAGACAACAAGCTGGGACGGTCTTTCAGACTAAGGGGTCATGAATGAATCATACAAAAGAAAAAATGATGCAAGCGGTATTTTTTCTTACCGCCTGCATTTCTGTTCTATCCGTGCTACTAATTTGCATCTTTTTGTTTTCGAGTGGGATTCCTGCTATTCATCAAATTGGTTTAGGTAACTTTCTTTTCGGAACTGTATGGAGACCGGCTAACAACCTTTTTGGTATTTTTCCAATGATTGTCGGTTCACTTTATGTGACAGCAGGGGCGCTTATTATTGGGGTACCTGTTGGAGTTTTGACAGCGGTTTTTATGTCTTCTTTTTGTCCAGAAGCCATCTATAGACCGCTCAAGGCGGCTATTAACCTCATGGCAGGGATACCATCGGTTGTTTATGGTTTCTTTGGTTTGGTTGTTTTAGTTCCCTTTGTTCGTGATAACATCGGTGGCTTTGGAATGGGGGTACTTACCGCTTCAATTTTGCTTGGTTTGATGATTTTACCAACTATTATCAGTGTCTCTGAGGCTGCTATTCGTGCTGTTCCTAGATCCTATTATGAAGGTGGTTTAGCTCTGGGGGCTTCCCATGAGCGTAGCATCTTTTTTGCAGTACTGCCAGCAGCTAAGCGGGGAATTTTGGCATCTGTCATTTTAGGGATTGGACGCGCAATCGGGGAAACTATGGCAGTTATCATGGTTGCAGGTAACCAAGCTGTCTTGCCAGATTCCTTGACATCAGGGGTCAGAACTATGACAACCAATATTGTTATGGAGATGGGGTACTCTAGTGGTCTTCACAGAGAGGCTCTTATAGGGACAGCTGTTGTTCTTTTTATATTTGTCCTAATCATTAACATCAGCTTTTCGTTGTTACATAAAGAGGAGTAGACATGGAAAATATCAATCACCGTAGCTTCAAGCAAGATTGGCAGTCACGCCGACGGGACCTGGTATCATTAATGTTGTATTTGTTAGTTTATGGTGCTGCCTTGATAACATTTGTCGGAATTGCTTTCACGGTCGGATATATTCTGGTCAAAGGCTTGCCCAATTTAAACATGAGTTTGTTTGCTTGGACTTACAATAGTGAGAATGTATCGTTGTTACCGGCCTTAATCAATACGATTTTTATGACCATTTTAGCATTAAGTGTTGCCGTACCTATTGGTATAGGGGCTTCTATTTACTTGGTAGAATATGCGCGTCGTGATAACCCTTTTGTTAGTGTTATTCGGATTGCAACTGAAACGCTCTCTGGGATTCCCTCCATTATCTATGGACTGTTTGGCGCTCTTTTCTTTGTTAAGTTTGCTCACATGGGACTTTCCTTGCTGTCAGGAGCTGTTACACTTAGTATCATGATTTTGCCACTGATTATGCGAACAACAGAAGAAGCTTTGCTTTCAGTACCAGACTCCTATCGTGAAGGGGCTTTTGCACTTGGAGCGGGTAAACTTAGGACAATTTTTAAAATTGTCCTTCCTAGCGCCATGCCAGGAATTTTTTCAGGAATTATTTTAGCGATTGGGCGAATTGTGGGAGAATCAGCCGCCTTGATTTTTACAGCAGGTACGGTTGCTGAAGTGGCGAAAAGTATTTTCAGTTCGTCACGGACTTTGGCTGTACATATGTATGCTATCTCAGGAGAGGGACTTTATGTCAATCAAACCTACGCTACAGCAGTGGTTCTCTTAGTATTAGTTATTATCATTAATCTAGTGTCAGGTTTGATTGCTAGACGATTAGGAAGTAAAACAAGCGATGAATAAAATAGAAATTAAAAATTTGGATCTCTACTACGGAGACTTCAAAGCTTTAAAAAACATTAATCTGGAAATTGCCAGCAATGAAATTACAGCTTTCATTGGTCCATCAGGATGTGGAAAATCGACCTTGCTGAAAAGTCTTAACCGAATGAATGACTTGGTGAAAAATTGCCGTATTACCGGAGAGGTCACATTAGATAAAGAAAATGTTTACCGCGATTTAGATATCAATGTCCTTCGTAAAAAAGTAGGTATGGTTTTCCAAAAACCTAATCCATTTCCGATGAGCATCTATGACAACATTGCCTTCGGACCTAGAACTCACGGTATTCACAATAAAGTTCAATTGGATGAAATTGTGGAGCGTTCCTTAAAACAAGCTGCTATCTGGGACGAAGTCAAAGATCGCCTCAATAAATCTGCTCTTGGTATGTCTGGTGGTCAACAGCAACGGCTTTGCATTGCTAGAGCTTTGGCCATTGAACCTGAAGTTCTCCTCATGGATGAACCAACAAGTGCCTTAGATCCGATTTCAACAGCAAAAATTGAAGATTTGGTTATTGAACTCAAGAAAAAATATACTATCGTCATGGTGACCCACAACATGCAACAAGCTGTGCGGATTTCCGACAAGACAGCCTTCTTCTTATTGGGCGAAATTGTTGAGTACAATAAAACAAGCCAACTATTTTCAATGCCACAAGACGAACGCACAGAAAATTATATAACAGGGAGATTCGGATGATACGCTCAGCCTTTGAAAATCAACTGCATGCACTCAATACCAATTTAATTTTGATGGGGTCGTTATGTGAGGAAATTATTTCAAAATCCTTAATGCCCATCAGTGAAAATGATCAGCATCTGGTTAATGATGTTGGCAAAACTTATCAAAAAATTGAGCAGATGGAAAGAGATATTGAATCACAATGTCTTAAGTTACTGCTTCGTCAACAACCAGTTGCCAAGGATTTGCGACGTATTTCAGCTGCTTTGAAAATGGTTTATGATATGAAGCGTATTGGTGCTCAATCTGCTGAAATTGTTGATATTATTGGTGATGGTCATGTTCATGAAGGAGCTGAGTTTCGTCATCTCAAGCAAATGGTCAAACACGTTGTCCATATGGTAACAGATAGTGTGGATGCCTTTGTCCATGATGATGAGACTTTAGCTTTAAAAGTTATCCAAAAAGATGTCACAGTGGATAAAGAATTTGATACAATAAAGGCAAGTTTAATTGCCCATATTGCTGAACTTGGAAATGATGGTGAATATACTATTGATGTTTTGATGATTGCCAAATATTTGGAAAGAATTGGTGACCATACCGTCAATGTCGCTAAGTGGGTAATTTTTTCAATCACTGGTGAACTGAATGGAGAAGAAACATGATTTACTGCGTTGAAGATGATGATGATATTCGAGAACTGATGCTTTATACTTTACGAACAGCAGGATTTGAGGCTCAGGGGTTTCCTGACTCCGTTCTATTTTGGAAAGCCATGGAAGAAGAGCAGCCTAAGCTTATACTGTTAGATATCATGTTGCCTGTAGATGATGGATTGACCATTTTAAAATCCCTACGATCAAATGGCATGACAAAAGATATTCCAGTAATCATGACAACTGCTAAAGGAACAGAATTTGATAAAGTCAAAGGATTAGATTTGGGTGCCGATGATTATTTGGTTAAGCCGTTTGGTATGATGGAAATGATTTCTCGCATCAAAGCAGTTCTCAGACGTACATCCAATCAGGAACAGGAAACTCATTTGACAATAAAAAACCTCTCTCTGGATGCAAAGAATTACACGGTTAGAAATAATGGACAAAAAATCGAATTAACTTTGAAAGAATTTGATCTGCTATCTTTATTGATGTTAAATCCTGGCCGTGTTTTTACGCGGCAAGAACTTTTGGATAAAGTTTGGGGAGAACACTTTATCGGAGAAACACGGACAGTTGATGTTCATATTGGAACCCTTCGCATGAAGCTTGGAGATGCTAGTCATCTGATTAAGACAGTTCGTGGTGTTGGTTATCGTTTGGAGGTAACAGATGATTAAGAAAATCTTTCGTTCAACTTTTTTTGCCACGCTAGGCGTTCTTCTTGTAACTCTATTTATGGTTGTTGGCTTGCTTTATGGCTACTTTACTCAAGTACAAAAGGAACAGTTGCAGACAGAGACAGCCTTAGCTGCTCAAGGGGTTTCTCTGGAAGGCCAAGATTATTTTAATGAGCTCAAGATGTCAAATGTCAGAATCACTTGGGTTGATAATCAAGGAAAAGTTCTCTATGATAATGAGTCTGATGCACAGATCATGGACAATCATGCTAATAGAGAAGAAATCAAAGAAGCTTTGAAAGATGGTTACGGTGAGAGTGTTCGATACTCGAAAACCTTAACCACTCAGTCACTTTATTCTGCTCAGCGCTTGGATAATGGAACCGTTATTCGCTTATCTGTTACTAGACACAGTATTTTAGTGCTTTTGTTTCGGATGTTCCAGCCTTTGGTTCTTATTCTTGTATTGGCCTTCTTACTCTCTCTGTGGCTTTCACACTCTATTGCTAAAAGTATTGTGTTACCATTGAATCGACTGGATCTTGACCATCCGCTTGAAAATGATGCCTATGAAGAAATTTCACCCCTTCTAAGACGGATTGCCAGACATCAAAAGGAAGTTACTGAGCGAGAAGTTTTGATAGAACAACGTCAATCAGAATTTGATACCATTATTTCTAAAATTAAAGAAGGCATGATTTTGTTAGACAATAACTGTCGTATCATCAGTATCAATCAAGCAGCACAGGATATTTTGCAGACTGATCAAACTTGTTTGGGTAAAGATATGTTGCAAATTCTCCGTAACCTGTCACTAAATAATTGGCTAGAAAAAGGTCTTCAGGGTCGCAAACAAGAAGGGATTTTGCAATTAGATGACGCGCATTACAAAGTTATGGTGCGTCCTATTCACTCTGAGGATAAGGTGACTGGTTTAGCAATTCTTTTCTTTGATGTTACAGAGCAACTTCAGGCAGAGCAGCTGCGCCGCGAATTTACGGCAAACGTTTCTCATGAACTGAAAACGCCGTTACATTTGATTTCTGGATATTCTGAAATGCTGGCTAGTGATGTTGTTGCGCAAAAAGATGTTCCACAATTCGCTGAGAAAATCCACAGTGAGTCTCAACGTATGATCCAGTTGGTAGAAGATATTATTAAACTGTCACATCTTGATGAGTCAGAAGAGTTAGCTATGGAACCCGTCAATCTCTATCAGATATCAGAGGAAGTTTTAGATAGTTTATCTGCTAAGGCAAATGAACGTCATATCAACTTGCATTTATTAGGGGAACCAGCTTATATTACTGGTAACCATGCCCTTATTCATTCTTTGATTTATAATCTTTGTGATAATGCTATCATCTATAACCGTGATAAGGGGGATGTGACTGTCAATGTCACCTCGAATGAGGACGATATTGTTCTGACAGTACAGGATACTGGAGTTGGTATCGCCAAAGATGAGCAGGAACGCATTTTTGAGCGTTTCTATCGAGTTGATAAGAGTCGCTCGAAGAAGTTGGGTGGCACTGGTTTGGGGCTCTCCATTGTTAAGCACGCAGTCAATCAACATCATGCTGATATTAAGGTGGAAAGTCAGCTAGGATTAGGAACTAAAATGACTGTGACCTTTTATAAGTAACCCTCTTTGAAAATTAAACTCAGACGTTTGTGACTTGATTTGAGGTGTAAAAATCTTCAACGGAAGTTTTTAGCTTATTATTCCAAATTATAAAATAACGGAGTTCTATCTGAATCTACGTCACCTAGTCTAATTTTGATTTTCGTTGAGTATAAAAACACAAAAACCTCCTCTTGTTCATAAGACATAGAGGAGGTTTTTGTATGAGATGATATTCTTTGATTTTTCAAAGTAAGCAGGGTTCTTATTAAAATTTGTAAACTTATGTGATAGATTAGAAAGGATTTTTTCTTCTGAGAATGATAGGAGGATGCTTATGTATCAAAGACCCACGTTATTCTCTATAGGAATTTCCAAATTTGATTTGTCTAAATCAACTGTCAAAATGTAATTGCTATTGTCACGGATAGTGTGCTCAAAGTCTGTTGTGTAGAGAAGTACGCGGAGAGTGTCGCCTTTTTCCAATTTGTAGATGCTTGGTTGAAGGGTGAAATCAATGGTCATCCATTCATTGGCAGGGATATCTTCAATTGTTAACAAATCTGTACGATTTTGAAGATTTAGAACACCTTTTGTGATGACACGTTCTTTGGTTTTGGTAAATGGCAATTCTTTGAGAGCTTCACGTGAGAAATTGCGTCCATTATCAATAGCGTATAAATCAAGTACAGAAGGAACATCTTTAAAACGTTTCTTTTCGCCATAGTCTAAGACTTGGGCAGACAGAATTCCTTTATTTTCACTAGATTTGACGGTTAGGTGTAGAGTGATTTGCCCATTGATATGGTAATCGTGTTCAATCGGTAAATCGAGGCAAATGGCATTTGCTTTTCCAGTAAATAACTCACTCTTGAAAGTTCTGAAATTCTTGCTATAACGTTCAAATTCAGCTTTGGCGTAATGATTGTCAATGATTTTTTGGTCTGTACCAAGGGCTAAAGTTGATTGATTGTTACTGCCAAATTCAGCTAAGCTTGTCCAAGCTTGTTCTTGGCTATTATCTTGCCAGATAAGTGTTGGCAAAACGAAATGATTATCTTGTCCAAGCATTTTTTCAGAAAGTAAAGTGTTCATGCTTTCACGGAAATCAATGGATTGCCAGTTGTGCATGTAAACATGCTCACCATGGTGAAGAAAAGCGTGTTTTTCGATAGTATCTGGAAGGGCATTGAAAATATTGAAGATGTGACGTGGCTTGACATTCCAGTCTTGGAGCCCGTGAGTGAATACGCAGGTTGCTTTAACCTTGTCAGCGTGTGGCAGATAATTACGGTCATGCCAAAATTGATTGTAATCACCAGAAGCACGGTCGAGCTGTGCAGATTGCTCGTCAAGGAGTTCTTGGTAATGTGTATTATTGCGTAAATAATCGCCAGCCAGCAAATTACGTGAGTAAGTCAATTCGGTCAGCACATCAAGGTCCTCACCAGGATAGCCACCAGGGCTGCAAACCAACCCATTTTCACGATAATAATCATACCAAGATGAAATAGCTGATTCAGCGATGATAACTTTCAGCCCCTCAACACCTGTCGTTGCTAGAGCGGTTGACATGGTTCCAAGATAAGATTTTCCAGTGGTACAAACCAGTCCACTCGCCCAATCAGCAACAACTTTTTGGTCACGACGGTGGCTAGAAAAGGCGATTGCTTTGCCATTTAACCAATCAATGACTGCTTTAAAACTTTCCACTTGCGCATAATCTCCGCTGGTCATAAAACCGTCAGAGCCTGCAGTTCCAACCCCAGAAACGTAGATACTTGCGAAACCACGTGCAAGGAAATAATCATTGAGCGTGTAGGGGTCAATAAAATTGAAACGTTCTTCACTTTCTCCGATAGGAAGGTCAACATCAGGAGCAGCTAACGGTTCAAAGTCACGTGTTTCAACGTTGATTGTTCGTGCTGGTTTTACAGCTAAATCACCTTCCATTTTGTAAAGTTTTTTATCGTTAGCAACGACATTTGTTCCTTGGTGATAAGGACTAGCTGTCATCATGGTTGGCAATTGGTGGCTTGTTTTAGGGCGAATAATATTGACCTTAATCAAATCGAGTTGTCCGTCTTGGTCAGTATCAAGCGGTGATTGCACATAAACAACTTCACGAATCAAATCAGTTGTATCAAACGTTGCTAGTGATTTGCCATTGAAAAAATGATAATCATTATCTACTGGAATAAGCCCCTTACTAATTAAATCATCAAGCAAGGTCATACCTGATTTTTGGCGACTAGCTAGCAAATGATAAAGCGCCTCAAGGATGTGTCCTTTTTGATAATTAATCGGAAAGGCAATTTTTTCTAAAAAGTCAGTTGTATTTGTAAAGTCAACATGCGGAATAAATCCGAGAAGTTGTAGTGAAATAGTGTAAAAAATATCCGCTGTTAATGGACGTTCAGAATTAAAAAATGTTAATAAATCTGTCTCAAAATCAGCGATTAAATGACGAAGTGGGTAGTCCGTATCTTTGTAATTAAAGAAAATCTTACGGCAGAAATTTTCCAGAGCTTTTTTATCAGCTTGTTGGTGGGTAATATCAAATCCTAAGGCTTGCAACTCTTGCTCTGCAATAGCGATAGGTCTTGGAATGAAAGAGAATTGATTATATTTCATGAAACTTTCCCTTCTAAAAAGTAAACGTTTTAATTTTACGGATAACCTTTACATTATTTATTATACTTGATAGAATGTTAAATGTCTAAACTATATTTTCTCGGAGGAAACAAAAAAACATGGATGTTACATGGACTGTGAAATATATCACAGAATTTATCGGGACAGCTTTACTCATCATTCTTGGTAATGGTGCAGTTGCTAATGTGGAACTTAAGGGGACAAAAGGGAATAACTCTGGGTGGGTTATCATCGCACTTGGGTATGGTTTTG
>SKEE01001368.1_pt1 | contig 20258 bp, 14 predicted proteins | sample 4826661 | NCBI WGS metagenome assembly SKEE01 (sample SAMN11008817, study PRJNA524170) | human gut metagenome | biome: Human fecal sample; material: Feces; isolation source: fecal sample from pouch patient p20 | host: Homo sapiens | place: Israel: Tel-Aviv | collected 2016-11-14
ATCGATGATCTCTTTCATATTGCGGTACTGCTGGGTGATGGTAAGAGTTACGGTACCTTCCCCCCATTTTTCATTGAGGATCTCCGTGATATGTGTGAGCGTTTTCTGACGGATCTCAAAAGAAGCGGCATCGTGATCCCGGACAATATACTGAAGCTCAGCCTGGGAAACATCTCCTTTCATGGAACACAGATGGAAAAATCCTTCGTAGTCTTCTGTATTCCTGGGAGTATCTGCCGCCGGAAGCATGGAGTTAAATTCCATGGCAACGAGGGCTGCGTTGATCATAGTATTTTTGGAAGAACCGGGATGTACATTAACACCCTGGAAGGTTACTTTTGCACTGCAGGCGTTAAAGTTTTCGTACTGGATCTCGCCTTCCGTATCACCGTCCAGGGTATATGCATAATCCGCACCGAATTTTTTTACATCAAAGTGGGCCGGTCCCATGCCGATCTCTTCATCCGGAGTAAAAGCAACGCAGAGAGGTCCGTGAGGTATTTTTTTCGTAAGGATATGCTCCAGCGCAGTGAGGATCTCTGCAATGCCGGCCTTGTCGTCTGCGCCCAGGATCGTGGTTCCGTCTGAGGTGATCAGGGTACGCCCGGCAAGTGAAGCAAGATGGGGGAACATTTCCGGGGAAAGGGTTCTGCCGCTTGTGCCGAGAGGGAGCTCTTTTCCATCGTAATCTTCTGTGACCACCGGTGTGACTGTATGGTCGCAGAAATCGGAAACCGTATCCATATGAGCGATAAAGCCCAGTGCTTTGCAGTGCTCCAGACCTTCTGTAGCAGGAAGATGTGCATAAACGTAACAGTGTTCATCCAGAGACACATCAGAGATCCCAAGGCCTTTCAGTTCCTCCACAAGAAGCCGGGCCAGGTCAAACTGGCACTGGGAAGAGGGGGAAGAAGAGCTTTCTTCATTGCTGGGTGTGGATATTTTTACATAGGATAGAAGTCGTTGGTATGCTTTCATAGAAGAATATTCCTTTCTGAAAAATTCCTTCCGGAACAGACGGCAGCTGTATTTATGGAATCCGCCTGTTTTTCCGGAGATAATAACAGTATACCACACAGTATCCGTATATTTTCAGAAAAAATATCCCACGATGTGAAAACCTGTGCTATAATCTGTGAGATAATAAAAAACAGGAGGATTTGAGAGTGGAAAAAAGAATCATACAGGTCGAAGAAAAAGTACCTGCAAAGATGCTGATACCGTTAAGTATCCAGCATATGTTCGCCATGTTCGGAGCATCCGTACTGGTGCCATTCCTTTTTGGTATCAGTCCGGCTATTGTGCTTCTGATGAATGGTGTGGGAACACTCCTTTTTATTTTCATCACAAAAGGAAAGGCACCGGCTTATTTGGGCTCCAGTTTTGCCTTCCTTTCACCGGCTCTTCTGGTGATCAGCAAGTATGGATATGAGTATGCCCTTGGTGGTTTCGTTGTTCTGGGTATTGCTGGTATGTGCGTGGCATTGATCGTCCGCCAGTGCGGAACAGACTGGATCGATATCGTGCTTCCTACAGCGGCAATGGGACCGGTAGTGGCACTGATCGGTCTGGAACTTGCGGGAAATGCAGCAAGTACGGCAGGACTTCTGGATGAGAAGGTAGATCCGAAGAATGTGATCGTATTTCTGGTCACACTTGGAGTTGCGGTATTCGGGCAGATCCTGTTCCGGGGCTTCCTTTCTGTGATTCCGATCCTGATCGCGATCATTGTGGGATATGTGGCAGCAGGTGCATGCGGGCTTCTGGATTTTACACAGGTAAGGGAAGCGGCATTTTTGGCTCTTCCCAACTTTACATCTCCGAAATTTAATTTTGAGGCCATTATGACGATCTTTCCGGCATTGCTTCTGGTAACCTCCGAGCATATCGGCCATCAGATCGTAACTGGAAAGATCGTTGGAAGAAATCTTCTGAAAGATCCGGGTCTCCACAGATCCCTGTTTGCAGATTTCTTCTCTACCACAGTTTCCGGATGCCTTGGTTCTGTGCCGACAACTACTTACGGTGAGAACATCGGTGTCATGGCAGTGACAAAGGTTTACAGTGTACAGGTGATCGGTGGTGCGGCAGTGCTTTCTATCTGCTGTTCCTTCCTTGGTAAACTGGCAGCCCTGATCAGTACCATTCCAGGTCCGGTGATCGGTGGGATTTCCTTCCTTCTTTACGGAATGATCGGAACCTCCGGCCTTCGTATGCTGGTTGACAATCACGTGGATTACAGTAAGTCCAGAAATCTGACGCTGACAAGCGTTGTCTTTGTTGTAGGTCTTTCCGGAATTGCCTTGAAGCTTGGAAATGTTGAGCTTACCGGTATGGTGCTGGCATGTGTGGTTGCCATGGCATTAAGCCTTGTATTCTATATTCTGGACAAACTGAAGCTGACCAACGATCAGTGACAGGAAATATATTGCATAAAAAGCAGATGAAGAGGGAAATCTTTTTATCTGCTTTTTTGCATTCAGAGAGGAAAAAGAAATCATGTATGGGAAGCCTTTTGTCGGATTTTCAGAGATCCTGTCAACAAAAAAACAGAGGGATTTTCAAGTATCTTATTGACAATCATTCCGTTTTATAATACTATGTAATACAGAAAACACGAACAAAGGTTCGGATTAAAGGAAACCTGATTAGAAAGAGAATAAAGAATAGGAGATTACATAATGATCAGTGAAGAGAAGCAGAAGGCGCTGGAAGCGGCTCTTGGAAATATTGAGAAACAGTTCGGTAAAGGCTCTGTTATGAAGCTTGGAGATTCCGGTTCCCATATGCAGGTGGAGGCAGTTCCCACAGGATGCTTAAGCCTGGATATCGCCCTTGGTGTAGGTGGTGTTCCCAAGGGACGTATCGTGGAGATCTACGGACCGGAGTCCAGTGGTAAGACAACGGTAGCCTTACATATGGTCGCTGAAGTGCAGAAGAGAGGCGGAATCGCAGGATTTATCGATGCGGAGCATGCTCTTGATCCGGTTTATGCCAAGAGTATAGGTGTTGATATCGACAACCTTTATATTTCACAGCCGGATAACGGAGAGCAGGCGCTGGAGATCACAGAGACTATGGTACGTTCCGGTGCTGTGGATATCGTGATCGTGGACTCTGTTGCAGCCCTGGTCCCCAAGGCTGAGATCGAAGGAGATATGGGAGACAGCCATGTAGGTCTTCAGGCCCGTCTGATGTCACAGGCACTCCGTAAACTGACGGCTGTTATCAGCAAGTCCAACTGCGTGGTGATCTTTATCAACCAGCTTCGTGAGAAGGTTGGAGTGATGTTTGGCAATCCGGAAACTACAACCGGTGGACGTGCGCTGAAATTCTATGCATCTGTCCGTATGGATGTACGCCGTGTGGAAACATTGAAGCAGGGTGGTGAGATGGTTGGAAACCACACCCGTGTGAAAGTAGTTAAGAACAAGGTGGCTCCGCCATTTAAGCAGGCAGAGTTTGATATCATGTTCGGAACCGGTATTTCCAGAGAGGGAGATATCCTGGATCTGGCTGCAGAATGCTCCATCGTAAACAAGAGCGGAGCCTGGTATGCATATGAAGGGGATAAGATCGGACAGGGACGTGAGAATGCCAAATTATTCCTGAGAGAGCATCCGGAGATCCGCGATGAGATCGAGAAGAAGGTTCGTGTACATTATCATCTGGATCCGGCAGATGAGACAACAGAAGCAGCAGTACAGGCAGAAGATACAGAGAAGGAAGAGTAATCCATGCTGGATCTGGAAGAACGAAACCGTGCAAGAAAGAAAGCCATGCGGCTTCTGGAACATATGGACCGCACAGAGAAAGGCCTGACGGATAAACTCCGTCAGGCTGAATTTTCACCGGAGGCAGTAGAAGATGCCATTGCTTATGTGAAGTCCTATGGGTATATCAACGATGCCCGTTATGCCAGAACCTATATCTCCTTCCGCATGGAAACCAGGAGCCGTCAGAAGATCCTCTCGGAACTTCAGTTAAAGGGTGTGGACCGTCAGACTGCCCTAGATGCCTGGAATGAGATGGAAGAGCTTCTGGAACCGGACGAGCGGGAGGTATTACGCAGGACGATCGAAAAGAAATATGCGCCGGACACAGAGCTTGATGAAGGACAGATGCGAAGGCTGTATGGATATCTGGCCAGACGAGCATTCCGGTATGAGGATATTTCCCATACCCTGGAAGAAATGAACATCCGGGTGAACCGTGATATGGAATAACTCGTTACTGTTCACTGGTAATGTCCCGCGAGGTGTTTTTTGTGAGCGAAGGTCACAGAAAACCCGAGACATACCGCGCGAATTTATGCGATCAGAATAAATTCTGTGCATCGCGAAGCGTGTTACTGAGAACGGAGTGAACAGTAACAATAACTCTGCGGAGAAAAAGAGCCAGTTTATATATGCTAACCAAAATCTGCTTTTTCATGAGAAAAACTTGACATAAATGTGAAAAACAGCTAAACTTGTATTGTTGTATTTGTACAATGAAAACTAAATAAGGAGGTGCTCCTGTGGCAGGCACAATTATCGGTGTTATTGTCGCTGTGGTAGTCACGCTACTTATTGCAGTTCCTGTTACTTGCAAGGTTGCTGTTGACAAGAAAGTACGCAAGGATGCGGAAATCATAGGTACAGCAGAGGATAAGGCAAGGAATATTCTTGATGAAGCATTGAAAGCAGCAGAGACCAAGAAACGCGAAACTTTACTTGAGGTAAAGGAAGAATCTCTGCGAACTAAAAATGAACTGGAAAGGGAAACCAAGGAACGGAGAAACGAGCTGCAGAGATACGAGAAGCGAGTTTTGTCAAAAGAGGAATCTGTTGACAAAAAAGCCAATGCAGTGGAGAAGCGTGAGCTGGAATGTACAGCGAAATTTAACGAGTTACAAGAAAAAGAAAAACGAGTAAATGAACTTGAGGAAAAAGGAGTACGGGAACTGGAACGAGTTTCAGGTCTTACCTCCGAACAGGCAAAAGAAGAATTACTGAAATCTGTAGAAGATGACGTAAAGGTGGATGTTGCAAGACTCTATAAAGAGCTTGAGAACAGAGCCAAAGAAGAAGCCAACAAGAAAGCCAAGGAATATGTGGTCAATGCTATCCAGAAATGTGCGGTAGATCACGTATCCGAGACAACAATTTCTGTGGTACAGCTTCCAAGTGATGAAATGAAGGGAAGGATCATCGGTCGTGAAGGCCGTAACATCCGTACACTTGAGACACTTACCGGTGTGGATCTGATCATTGATGATACACCGGAGGCAGTGGTACTCTCCGCATTTGATCCGATCAGGAGAGAGATCGCCAGAGTGGCTCTTGAGAAACTGATCGTGGATGGACGTATCCATCCGGCAAGAATTGAAGAGATGGTAGAGAAAGCCCAGAAAGAAGTGGAAGCACAGATCCGGGAAGACGGTGAGAATGCTGCCATGGATGTAGGGGTACATGGAATCCATCCGGAACTTCTGAAGCTTCTTGGACGTATGAAATTCCGTTCAAGCTATGGACAGAATGCTCTGAGACATTCAATTGAGGTTGCACAGCTTTCCGGACTTCTTGCAGGAGAAGTTGGTGTGGATGTGCGTATGGCCAAGCGTGCCGGACTTCTTCATGACATTGGTAAATCCATTGACCATGAGGTAGAAGGTTCTCATATTCAGATCGGTGTGGATCTCTGCAAGAAATACAAGGAATCCCCGATCGTTATCAACACGGTTGCGTCTCATCATGGTGATGTGGAACCGGAATCTCTTATCGCATGTATTGTACAGGCTGCTGACGCGATTTCCGCAGCAAGACCTGGTGCAAGACGAGAGACACTGGAAACCTATACCAATCGTCTGAAACAGCTCGAGGATATCACCAATGAGTTCAAGGGCGTAGAGAAATCTTTTGCTATTCAGGCAGGAAGAGAAATTCGTGTTATGGTCGTGCCGGATCATGTAAGTGATGCAGATATGGTTCTCCTTGCAAGAGATATTGCAAAGCAGATCGAGGCAGAGCTTGAGTATCCTGGACAGATCAAAGTTAATGTGATCCGTGAAAGCAGAGCGGTTGACTACGCAAAATAAGCTTTCGCTCACAGAATACTCTGGAAATAATGAAAGCCGGACAGCTTTAATAGCTGGCCGGCTTTTTTGAGTTTGCGCGCCATGGGCGCGCTCTAACGGGTGTAAGTCCCGAACATGCCCAGATAGTGGGAAGTGTATAGCTGAACAGCAAGGGTGTCTATCGTGAGGTAGAATCTGAAGGAAGCTGTAAGCAAATCTCTGGTCCGACGAACAGAAATCACATATAAGGCTAGGCTACGAGAGATAAGTTGGCTCAAAGCAACGAAATCTAATAACTATCACCTTTGTAGTAGCAGAGTAAATGTGGCGGATATATGGAGAGAAAGAGCGTGCACCTTAAGCGTGGAGGTCTCACAGAGGTTCCATTAGCCTAGTAACAACGAACTGTGAGAAGTCAGCCGAGCCCATAGTAGTGAAGAAGTCTCTGTAATGGAGATGGAGCAAAGGGGCGAACAATCAATAAGTTTGAGTATGTCTTGTATTGCAGAAATGGCAACATCTGCCGTAACCAATCGGGAAAAGGGTGGTCAAATCAAGCGAGACGGAAAGGAAAGAACGCATGGACACAAGTAGTCTAATGGAACAGATATTATCCAGCGATAACCTCAACAGAGCATATCTGCAAGTCGTACGAAATAAAGGTGCAGAGGGAGTGGACGAAATGAAGTACACAGAACTCAAAGAATACCTTGCAAAGAACGGCGAAATCATCAAGGAACAGTTGAGGACGAGAAAATATAAACCTCAGCCAGTACGAAGAGTGGAGATACCAAAGCCTGATGGCGGTGTCAGAAACCTGGGAGTACCAACAGTAACAGACAGATTCATACAACAAGCCATTGCACAGGTTTTAACACCAATCTATGAGGAACAGTTCCATGATCATAGTTATGGATTCAGACCGAATAGATGTGCACAACAAGCAATTTTAACAGCACTCGACATGATGAATGAGGGAAATGACTGGATTGTAGACATTGACTTGGAAAAGTTCTTTGACACAGTAAATCATGACAAGCTTATGACTATCATAGGCAGAACTATTAAAGATGGAGATGTTATCTCTATCGTTAGAAAGTACCTTGTCAGCGGAATCATGATTGATGATGAATATGAGGACTCCATTGTGGGGACACCACAAGGGGGGAATCTCTCACCATTATTGGCAAACATCATGCTGAATGAACTTGATAAGGAAATGGAAAAGCGAGGGCTTAACTTTGTACGATATGCGGATGACTGTATTATAATGGTCGGAAGTGAAATGTCTGCCAACAGAGTCATGAGAAATATTTCACGATTCATTGAAGAGAAGCTAGGACTCAAAGTCAACATGACCAAGAGTAAGGTAGATAAACCACAAGGACTTAAGTACCTTGGATTTGGTTTCTACTTTGATTCAAGAGCGTATCAGTTTAAGGCAAAACCACATGCAAAATCAGTAGCAAAGTTCAAGAAAAGAATGAAAGAACTCACTTGTCGTAGTTGGGGCGTTAGCAACAGCTGTAAAGTTGAGAAACTCAATCAACTCATAAGAGGTTGGATTAACTATTTCAAGATAGGGAGTATGAAAAGGCTCTGTAAGGAACTAGATTCAAGAATTCGCTATAGGTTGCGTATGTGTATCTGGAAGCAGTGGAAAACTCCGCAGAATCGTATAAAGAATTTGATGAAGCTTGGAGTTGATAAGGATACAGCTTGGATTACGGCATACACAGGTAGTCGAATCGCTTATGTGTGTCAGCGAAGAGTTATGAATTTTGCAATAAACAAAGAAAGACTAACCAAGTTTGGATTAGTCTCTATGTTAGATTACTACACCGAAAGGTGTGTTACTTGTTAAGTTGGTTGAACCGCCGTGTACGGAACCGTACGCACGGTGGTGTGAGAGGTCGGGAAAATTTATTTAATTTTCCCTCCTACTCGATTGTTCCGATATAATGAAATATCATTTTTTGATGGAACCATCTGCGGCAAAGGTGTATTTCTTACCGTCAATGGTAAGGGTGCCCGTTTGAAGAATTCCATCTTCGTCCAGATAATAGCGTTTTTTGTTGAGCTTGATCCAGCCACGCTGCATGACACCATTTTCGCTGAAATAATATCTGTGTCCGTCAGTATCGGTGAGCCAGCCAGTGTAGGCTTCTCCGTTTACAAGAAATTTCCAGTCTGATCCATCCGCTGTCCAGATGCCGTTTTCGGCTTCCGGAGAAACATTTCCGTTTTCCGGAACTTTGGAAGGTGCCGGAGATGGTGTTATGGACGGAGTAGCGGAAACCTCCGTGCTGGATGATGTGGAATTATGGCCTGAATTGGAGGCCATAATGGAAATATCGTCTGTATTTCCGGTGACAACAGAATTATAATTGTTTCCAAATGGACCGGCAGATGACTGAGTAAACAGAAGACCGCAGATCAGACATAAAAAAACAGTAATAAAAATCAGCAGCCGGTTTATTTTCGGATTACGGTCTGGCATAATTTTTCCTCCTGATTACTGGTATGTTTTTGTTTATCATACAATACATGCACATAAAATACAAGGAAAATAACCGGTTGCGAATATATGGGAAAAAATATATAATAGAACAATGGACGAAAAAATCAGAATTAATAAATATTTAAGCGATGCAGGTGTCTGCTCCCGAAGAGAGGCAGACAGATTGACAGAAGCAGGACGTGTGACCGTAAACGGAATGCCTGTTTCTACGGGAATGAAGATATCAGCAGAGGATAAGATCTGTATTGACGGAAAACCGATAAAAAAACAGGAAAAAAAGATTCTGCTTCTTTTTTATAAACCGAAAGGAATTGTCTGCAGTACCAGACAGCAGCGAGATGAAATAACCGTGACAGAATATTTGAATTATTCGGTAAGGATATATCCAGTAGGCCGCCTGGACAAGGAGTCAGAGGGTCTTCTTCTTCTCACCAATGAGGGAGATCTTGTGAATCGTATCATGAAAGCAGGAAATTATCATGAAAAGGAATATCAGGTAACGGTCAATAAAACGGTAACCGAAGAATTTATCCGGGGTATGAGCGGCGGCGTGCCAATTCTGGATACTGTTACACGTCCCTGTAAGGTAACAAAAACTGGAAAAAACAGTTTCCAGATTATTCTCACGCAGGGACTGAACCGGCAAATCCGTCGTATGTGTGAATATTTTGACTATAAAGTTGTGACATTAAAAAGAGTACGGATTATGAATCTGTATCTGGATGGCCTTGCAGAAGGAGAATACCGGGAGATACGGCCGGAGGAAAGAAAAAAGCTGGAGGAAATGCTTTCCTCAAAAAGAACAGAAAAAGAGACAGGAGGAAGCCATGAGCGAAACATCCATAAAAAGAATGAAAGAGCTGGGAGAAAAGCTTCGGGAAGCGTCCAGGGCGTATTATCAGGAGGACAGGGAGATTATGCCCAACGTGGAGTACGACGCGCTGTACGACGAACTGAGCGCACTGGAGAAAGAAACAGGAATCGTTCTGGCAGACAGTCCAACCGTTAGTGTTGGCTATGAAGCAGTAGACCAGCTTCCCAAGGAGGAGCATGAGCGGCCAATGCTGTCTCTGGATAAGACCAAGGAGCGGGAAGCATTGCGTGAATTTATCGGAGAACATCCAACGCTTCTTTCCTGGAAACTGGACGGACTTACTATTGTACTTACCTATGAAAATGGAGAACTGGTAAAGGCAGTTACCAGAGGAAATGGTATTGTAGGTGAAGTTATTACCAATAATGCAAAAGTTTTCAAAAATATCCCGCTTAAGATTTCTTTTAAAGGACGTCTGATTCTGCGGGGTGAGGCAATTATCACATATTCTGACTTCGAAAAAATTAATGAAACTATCGGCGATGCAGATGCAAAATACAAAAATCCGAGGAATCTCTGCAGTGGCTCTGTACGTCAGCTGAATAACGAGATTACGGCAAAAAGAAATGTCCGCTTTTATGCGTTTTCACTGGTAAGTGCGGATGGTGTGGATTTTCAGAATTCCAGGGAAATGCAGTTCCGGTGGCTGAACGCGCAGGGATTTGATGTGGTAGAATACCGCAAAGTCACAGGGGATACTCTGGATGCTGCCATGGATTATTTTGCAGATGCGGTCACAAAGAATGATTTCCCGTCGGATGGATTGGTGGCATTGTATGATAATATTTCCTATGGGGAATCCCTTGGAACTACAGCCAAGTTCCCCAGAAATGCCATGGCCTTTAAATGGGCAGATGAAATGCGTGATACGAAACTTCTGGAGATTGAATGGAGTCCATCCAGAACCGGTCTGATCAATCCGGTGGCTATTTTTGAACCGGTGGAACTGGAAGGTACTACAGTGAGTCGTGCCAGTGTGCATAACATCAGTATTATGAAAGAACTGAAACTGGGAATTGGAGATACCATCCGTGTATATAAAGCGAATATGATTATTCCACAGATAGCGGAAAATCTGACAGGAACCGGAAACGCTCCGGTTCCTCATATCTGTCCGGCCTGTGGGCAGGAAACCGTTATAAAAAAAGAAAATGATGTGGAGTGCCTTTTCTGCGTTAATCCGGGATGCCCGGCAAAAAAAATCAAATCTTTCGGGCTTTTTACAAGCAGAGATGCCATGAATATTGACGGCCTTTCGGAAGCGACACTGGAAAAATTTATTGCCCGGGGATTCATTCATGATTTTGGAGATATCTTTGAGATTGGCCGATACCGGGATGAGATTGTGGAAATGGAAGGCTTTGGACAGAAATCTTATGATAATCTCATAGAAAGTCTGGAACGGGCAAAAGAAACGACTCTTCCGAGGGTGATTTACAGCCTTGGAATTGCAAATATTGGTCTTGCCAATGCGAAGGTGATTTGCCGCCATTTTGATAACGATCTGGAGAAAATTCGGCATGCCAGTCTGGAAGAGGTCAGTGATATTGATACGATCGGGCCTGTAATTGCCGGAAATCTGGTGGCATATTTTCAGGATGCGGAGAATAACCGCCGGCTGGATCATCTTATGAGTTTTCTTCACATTCAGGAAGAAGGACCGAAACAGGAACAGATTTTTGCAGGAATGAATTTTGTAATTACAGGAAGCCTGGAGCATTTCGGGAACCGAAGCGAGGCAAAGGAACTGATTGAATCTCTGGGTGGTAAAGTGACAGGCTCTGTTACAAAAAAGACCAATTATCTGATTAACAATGATATTCAGTCCAATTCATCCAAAAATAAAAAAGCAAGAGAACTGGGAATTCCGATTCTTTCCGAAGAAGATTTTCTGGAACTTACAAAACAGCAGTAAGAACTGTAACAGAGCGGTTTTGATAAATTCCGCTTATATATAAAGGAGGGCGAACAATGCCGATCAAAACACAGGGGGATCTGCCTGTAAAGGAGATTCTTGAAAGAGAAAATATATTTGTGATGGATGAGAAACGTGCCATGCACCAGGACATCCGTCCGATTCAGATTCTGATTCTGAATCTGATGCCGCTGAAAGAAGAAACAGAGCTGCAGCTATTGCGTTCTCTTTCCAATTCACCGCTGCAAGTAGATGTGACTTTTATGGCGGTGGAGAGCCATGAGGCTAAGAATACATCCCTCAGCCATCTGAATAAATTTTATGAAACATTCACAGATGTAAAAAAACGCAAATTTGACGGAATGATTATCACCGGAGCTCCGGTTGAGCAGATGCCTTTTGAAGAGGTGGATTACTGGAATGAACTGACAGAGATTATGGACTGGACAGAGGAGCATGTGACTTCCACGATCTTCCTTTGCTGGGCAGCACAGGCCAGTCTGTATTATTTTTATGGACTTGAGAAGAAACCACTGGACAAAAAAATGTTTGGCCTTTTCTGGCACAAAGTACTGAACCGGAAAATCCCGCTGGTACGTGGCTTTGATGATGTATTTCTTGCTCCACATTCCAGACATACGGAAGTACCGATTGCGGATATTCATGCGTGCAAAGATCTTACAGTTCTGGCAGAAAGCGAAGAAGCGGGACTGTTTCTTGCCATGGCAGAGGATGGACGTAAGATTTTTGTTATGGGGCACCCAGAATATGACAGAGTAACTCAGGATGGAGAGTATAAGCGTGATCTTGCCAAGGGACTTCCTATTGAAATCCCCAAGAATTATTATAAAGATGACGATCCAAATAACAAACCAATGCTTACCTGGAGAGCACATGCAAACAATCTGTATACAAACTGGCTGAATTACTACGTATACCAGAGCACCCCATACGATCTGTACGGAGCACCGGATTTTAGGGAGATTTAAACTGGAAAGAAAAAACATTTATTTTATGCAAACTTTATTTGCTTATTTAAAGGATTGGTGCTATAGTAAAGTTGGTTCCGACAAACGAAGAATTTGCGGATTCCGGCAGCTGACCGGCGGGGCCATTTTACTGTTGTATCCGGTCGCGGCCTGAATCAGGAAAGAAGGAAGAGGGAAAAAATTGCGTAAAAAATCACATATACTGTTAGGCAGATACCTGGCTGACCAGATGTCTGAGGTGTACAGTCTCCAGCAGCACAGAAAAGCGTTTTGCCTGGGCAATATCATGCCTGATCTGAAACCATCGTTTCTCACCACCAGACATGAGTTTTTCGGAACATTCGATCATCTCCAGAATAAGATGAGGGCGCTTGTCGAGAAGAACCCGGAGGAAGAGAATGCCAGAGTATACTGGAGAAGATTCGGTGAGGTCATGCATTATATGGCTGATTATTTTACTTTTCCTCATAACAGGACATATAAAGGGAGTCTTGCAGAACATAATTCCTATGAGGCAGAGCTGAAGAACCGGTTGAAAGAATGCATTTTAAGTGGCAGAGCAGATAGCCAGCTGGAAGAAGCGAAGCATTTTGACAGCTTTGAGGAGCTTGTGGAGTATATTCGTGAACGTCATGCGTATTATCTGGAAAGCCCACGCTGTATTGCGGATGATATTCGCTTTATTCTCAGTGTATGTTATCAGGTGATACAAGGAATTTTTCAGCTCTGTGTCAGAAGACAGTTTCATATGGAAGGACAGCCGGTAACTGCTGTCTGACAGTATACGAGAAAACTGCGGTGTGAAAACATCGCAGTTTTTTGAATATAAATGTTTCTTACGAAAATGTGAATAAAAAGTGAAAAATAGATAAATTGAAAAGGATATCCGGTGAGAACGGTTGATTTCACAAAATTCCTATGCTAAAATAAGTGGAGTTAAACTTTAGGTTATCTAAAATGGTTTAAGGCAGACCTTTATTATAGGGGAAGTAAAGGGATGTTCAAGGAAAGAAGGGAGCATCTTAATAAATATGAAGAACAAGTACCTGAATAAGTTTTTTTGCATCACGATGTTATCAGCTATGGTACTGGCAATTCCAACCGGAGTAAAAGCCGCCGAGGAAGCAGATAATGTTGTTGCTGAGGAAGGTGTTTCAGGAGACGGGAGTGAGGTAAGTGAACCGGAACCGGAAGTTCCGGCAGAACCGGTGCCGACAGCTGCACCGGAACCGGAAATAACTGCTGCACCTGACCCGGAACCAACTACAGCGCCGGAGCCAACAGATACACCGACACCGGAGCCAACTGCAACACCTGCGCCGACGGGAACACCGGAGCCGACAGCGACACCTGCACCAACGGCAACACCGGAACCGACAGCGACACCTGCACCAACGGCAACACCGGAACCTACAGCGACACCTGCACCAACGGCAACGCCGGAGCCAACCGCAACACCTGCACCGACGGCAACACCGGCCAGGGATGACTCTGCAAAGGTACAGGCGGTGATCCGGAAGATCAAAGCACTGGCAGGCAGAACGATCACAGCAGCAGATAAAGCGGAGATAGATAGCGTACGTGCAGCTTATGAGGCACTGTCTAATACAGAAAAGGCCAAGGTTACGAATTATAAGATCCTGACTGAGGCAGAAGCCAAGCTTGCAGCTGTCGACAAGAACGACAGTGATAACAAAAAAGATAACAAAAAAGATGATAGCAGCACGGAAGATAACAAGAATACAGAGATCACAGATGGAAATAACGCCACAGCAACACAGATCGGAGATCCTGTTTATGTGACAAATATGGTATCCAATCTCCATGCGGGCAAGGATTTTTATCTGGATAGTCTTAAGAGCAATTATCATCTGTCCTTCTCTGATGATTTTGCTTCTGTAATGGAAGAGATCGAAAGAGAATATAAAGAGAAGAACAAGCTTACCGATACGGAGAATACACTTCTGGTAAGAAACTGGCAGGATATCCTTGCTGTTTATATTTACGAAAAGAGCAAAGCAGGAGCAACGTCATTTACATTGGATGCATCCTGCAAGGATGATCTGGCAAGGATCTTTGCGGAGATGAACCCCATCGTCAGGGACAAGCAGGATATTACCAAGATATCCTACGGAAATCGCAAGATCAACTACTACATCAAGAAGAACAATATTGCAAAGAAAGACAGAAGCGTCCTTAAGAAATATGTGGAAACAGACTGTAAGCTTCTCTGTGCGGTAGTTACCGCATCCAAAGGCCTTGTCCGTGAAAGCGTGGGAGACAATGTTTCTGAGGATCGTGTAGATGTTATCACCGCAGCGTATTCACTGGTTGGTAAGGTCGGATATTTCTGGGGCGGTAAATCTACGGTGATCGGAGAAGATCCAAGCTGGGGCTCCGTTGAGAAGGTATCTGCAGACGGCAGCAGAAGCTCCGGTACGCTCCGTGCATATGGTCTGGACTGCAGCGGCTTTGTTACTTGGGCAGTGATCAATGGATATAAGGATCAGGGAATGCAGGCAGCAGTTGGAGACGGAACCTCTGACCAGTGGGAGAAGGCCGGTGTTGTCAGCGAAGCAGATGCACAGCCAGGAGATCTGGTATTCCAGAGAGGACCGGAAGCAGGAAGCAACAACCACGTTGGTATCCTGTGCGGAAAGACGGATTCCGGCGACTGGATCGCAGTACATTGTTCCTCAAGCAAGAATGGTGTAACGGTTGGTGAGGCATACAGTGCAAGCTTCCGTTATATCAGAAAGCCATCCTTCTATCAGGATACAACGGCGGAGGAAAATGAGACCACAGCTACAGAGAATGATGTTCTGACAGAGGAGAGTGCAGAAAAGCTCCTCACGGATGTGGTTAGATCTGATGCACTGAAGGATGCACTGGCATCCGGTGATACTGTTTCCAGTGACCTTCTTGCAGATTTTAAGAATAAGGCTTTGCAGGAGGATGAGGAAGAAGATGAAGTTGAGACGCTGACTCTGGATCAGGAGACCATGGACGATGCAGTGGATACATTTGATGATGATGTAGAAACACTGGAAATGGAAAACTAAGGGACAGCGATTGAAGATAAGGGCAGTCTCCCACGGGAGGCTGCCCTTTCTTACAATCGCTGCTTCAGACATAGGACATGATATTATGAAAAAAAGAAATTTCTGCCCCATGGCAGCCGCAGTGCTTACAGCTGCAGTGATCCTTCAGCCCTTTAGCGCTTCGGCAGGGGCACTGGATCAGATCCAATCCATAGCAAAGAGCATTATTTCAGGGGAACCAAAGGAAGTAGAGGAACTGCGTCAGATGGAGGTTGCCCAGAGTGAAGAAGGACATCAGGAATATTATTTCAAACAGCTTACGGAAGAAGAGCAGAGAGTATATCGGGAGCTGCTGAAAGGAATCCGTGCCCGGGAAAAGGAGTTTTATCTGACAATCTCCGATGATGACAGTATTGACAGAAGCTATCATGCAGTATTGAAAGACCACCCGGAGATATTCTGGGTCCACAATCGTGAAAAAATCTACAAAACTACGTATTCAGACAGTGATTACTGCGTTTTTACTCCGGGCTATACTTATACAGACAGCGAGATCGATGAGATACAGACGGCCATGGAGCAGAGCTTTCAGGAGGTCAGAGCCCTGATCCCGGAGGATGCCGGTGATTACGAGAAGGTACGCATTGTTTATACGTATGTTATTGACCATACCCAGTATCAGACTGGGGAGGATGATCAGAGCATAGCAGGTGTTTTCTGGAAAAAATCCGCAGTCTGTGCCGGATATGCAGGAGCTGTCCAGTATCTTCTGGAAAGGCTGGATATTCCCTGTATTTATGTGGACGGAAGCACAAAAGGAAGTACAGAGGGTCATGCATGGGATATTGTAAAAATAGGCCAGGAGTATTATTATGTAGATGCTACCAATGGGGATCAGCCGGATTTTTTAAATGGAGATGCCGCACAGCTGGAAGAACATAAGACGATCATTTACGATTATCTCTGCCCTTTCCCGGAAGAATATGAAAAAACCTATACACCATCGGAAGAACTGACAGTTCCGGCATGTACTGCGAAGGATCTGGATTTTTATGTGCTGAACCAGGGGTACTTTGAAGATTACAGCTGGCAGGACATATATGATTATTGTAAGATGAGAATGGATAATGGTGCGGCTGTAGTGCGTTTCAAGTTTGGCAGTCAGGAAGCTTTTTCCGAAGCCTGTCAGGAACTGCTGGATGATGGCGTGGTACAGAATGTGGCACAGTATTATATGAAACTTCACGGACTTGGTCAGGTGGAGTATCATTATGGAGTGATGGATAATTTTTATACCATATATTTTATTTTCTGAAACATCTTCGGGAAGATTTCCGGAGGTTTTGGAAAGAGAGGAGTAAGTTATGAATATGGATATGTTGTCAAGAGGATTTGACATACTGCAGAGAGCAGGAGGTATGGAACAGATCAGCCAGCTGATGGTGATCGTATATGGAGTGCTCTGCGTTTTCGGGCTTTTGAACTGTATCCTGGGATATCGTATCCTCCGGTTCTGGATGATGATCTTTGGATTTATCATCGGAGCAGGCGCCGGCTTTGGTGTAACCTATATGTCCGGTGTTCAGGATAAAATGGTGATCGCAGGTGCCATGGCGGGACTGGGGATCGTACTGGCTGTTGTTTCGTTTCTGATCTACAGGGCAGGAATCTTTGTACTGGGATTTGGTATCGGAATAACATTGAGTATCTATCTGATTCATCCGACCAGTTCTTTTTCCTTTTTCCTGTGCATCCTTATCGGCGTGGGACTGGGAGTACTTGCTATGCGTTATGCGAAAGGAGTGATCATTGTCGGAACCAGTATACTGGGTGGTGTTCTGGCAGGATTATCCATTGCAAAGATCGCAGGGCTGGCGCAGTTTCCATATGGCGTCGGTATGGCAGCGGGAATTGCGATCCTTGGTATGCTAATCCAGTTCGCCATCAACAAAGACCGATACGATGAGGAAGATGACGAAGAAGAGGATGACGACGATGGAGCTCTGCCGGAGGAGACCAGGAAGCCGGCAGGAAGGGGCCGTAGAGGAAACAGTCGTGAATACACCTCTGACCGTAACAGGGACGATCACAGATATACATACGAAAACCGGGCAAACGATGACCGGGAAAGCCGGGGTGAAAGACGTTCCCGCAGACCATCTGACAGAGAAGGACGCAACTCTGACAGACGAGAAAGAAATTATGCAGACAGCCGAAAAAGATCCGGAAGCGAAAGAAACAGCAAAGGCAGTTCCACTGAAAGAAGAAGCACTTCCGGAACCTCCGGCAGAAACAGAACCTCCGACAGAAATTATGCTTCGGATGACAGAAGAGGCCGCAGATACAGTCAGAGCAGCGCCAGGGAACGAAGGAATGCAGGAACGGGAAGCAGATCCCGCTATGCAGATCCGGAGGATCATGAAGACTATGATCGTTTTGATGAGCCGGAAAACAGGGACAGCTATGAAGATTTTGAAAAACTGCAGCAGAAAAGACGCCGGATGGATATTGAAAATATGGCGGATTTTGATGAGCAGGAAGAATATGGAAATTACAGGAATGACCCGGATCTGATGAATGATGAGGATCTGGATGAGCTTGATGAGTGGAAAGACAACTGAGAAAAATCCGAGGAGTGACAGAAATGGGAAAAGAAGCCAAAACAAACGCGATGAGAATGCTGGATCGAAAAAAAGTAAAATATGAAGCACTCGCATATGACTGTGGAGAGTTCATAGATGGGATCCACTGTGCAGACATCACAGGAGCCCCTCATGATCAGTCCTTTAAGACCCTGGTCATGGAAGGGAAAAGCGGCGGCTACTATGTGTTTGTAGTTCCGATCGAGAAAGAGGTGGACCGTAAGGCAGCCGCAAAGTCTGTAGGCGAAAAAACAGTAGATATGATCCATGTAAAGGATCTTACAAAGATCACGGGCTATATCCGCGGAGGCTGCAGCCCTCTTGGAATGAAAAAAAATTATCCGGTGGTGTTTGACCAGTCTGCCGAAAACTTTGATGAGATCTATGTAAGTGGTGGAAGAGTAGGCCTTACCCTGAAGGTACCGCTTAAAGATCTTCTGGATGTAACACAGGGCAAGCTTGCTCCGATCACCATGGAGTAAGCGCATATAAAACAGATAAAAAAACTCCCCTGACTGCCTGTAAAGGCGGAAGCAGGGGAGATTTTTTGTTACAGAAGCATGGGATTTAGTTATCCTGTGCGTCCTCTTCGTTAACCTGGAATACGTGACGCTTCTTGGCCATTTCGTCGCTGGCAAGATACTCGTCGTAAGTGGTGATCTTGTCTACCAGCTTGCCGTTAGGAAGGATCTCCATGATGCGGTTTGCAGTTGTCTGTACAAACTGGTGATCGTGTGAAGTGAAAAGGATCACTCCCGGGAATTTGATCAGTCCGTTGTTCAGTGCTGTGATAGACTCCATATCCAGATGGTTGGTTGGCTCATCCAGGATCAGGATATTGGCACCGGAGATCATCATCTTGGAAAGAAGACAGCGAACCTTTTCACCACCGGAAAGAACACGGACACGTTTTACACCATCCTCACCAGGGAAAAGCATACGGCCAAGGAATCCACGGACGTAGGTTGCGTCCTTGATCTCGGAGTACTGTGTCAGCCAGTCGGTGATAGTAAGGTCGTTATCGAATTCCTGTGTGTTATCCTTCGGGAAATATGCCTGGGAAGTGGTAACGCCCCATTTGTAATTTCCTTCATCCGGCTCCATTTCACCTGTAAGGATCTTGAAGAAGGTTGTGATGGCCTGCTCGTTGGCGCCCACAAAGGCAACCTTATCTTCACGACCAAGAGTGAAGGAAATGTCGTCCAGAACCTTTACTCCATCAATGGTCTTGGACAGATTTTCCACCATGAGGACCTCGTTTCCGATCTCACGGTTCGGGCGGAAGTCGATGTATGGATATTTACGGCTGGAAGGACGCATGTCATCCAGCTGGATCTTTTCCAGGGCACGCTTTCTGGAAGTCGCCTGCTTGGATTTGGAAGCATTGGCGCTGAAACGGGAGATGAACTCCTGGAGCTCTTTGATCTTCTCCTCTTTCTTTTTGTTGGCCTCTTTCATCTGCTTGATCAGAAGCTGGCTGGATTCAAACCAGAAGTCATAGTTTCCGGCATAAAGCTGGATCTTGCCATAATCGATATCAGCAGTATGTGTGCAGACCTTGTTCAGGAAATAACGGTCATGGGATACTACGATAACCGTATTGTCAAAATTGATCAGGAACTCCTCCAGCCATTCGATAGCAGGAAGATCCAGGTGGTTGGTCGGCTCATCAAGAAGAAGGATATCAGGATTTCCGAAAAGAGCCTGTGCAAGAAGAACCTTGACCTTCATACTACCGGTAAGGTCTGCCATCTGTGTATAGTGGAACTCAGTGTCGACTCCGAGACCGTTGAGAAGAGTAGCAGCATCGGACTCTGCTTCCCATCCGTTCATCTCTGCAAACTCACCCTCAAGCTCGCTGGCACGGATGCCATCTTCGTCTGTGAAATCTTCCTTTGCGTAAATGGCTTCTTTCTCTTTCATGATCTGATAGAGTCTTTCATTACCCATGATGACAGTATCCAGAACCGGATAAGCATCATATTTGAAGTGATCCTGCTGTAGGAAAGAAAGTCTCTGACCGGGGGTGATCACAATGTCGCCCTTGGTAGGCTCAAGCTGACCGGAAAGGATTTTGAGGAATGTAGATTTTCCTGCGCCGTTGGCGCCGATCAATCCATAACAGTTACCCTCTGTAAATTTGATGTTAACGTCTTCAAACAGCGCTTTTTTTCCAACGCGCAGTGTGATGTTATTTGCTGAAATCATATCATACCTC
>SKEE01001380.1_pt1 | contig 20170 bp, 20 predicted proteins | sample 4826661 | NCBI WGS metagenome assembly SKEE01 (sample SAMN11008817, study PRJNA524170) | human gut metagenome | biome: Human fecal sample; material: Feces; isolation source: fecal sample from pouch patient p20 | host: Homo sapiens | place: Israel: Tel-Aviv | collected 2016-11-14
CTCCACCTGTGCCGCCAGTTTCAGCACATCTACCACATTGGTGACCTTCTTGGCAAGGTTCGCTCCGACATATTCACGCATCATCTCGAAGATCTCACACCGCAGGGGCATGGTGTCCACCATTCTGCCGTTCTCCCTGCATGGATTTCCTGCCCCCTCTCGGCGGCGTTTCCAGGCTCTCCCTTGCGGGGTCATCGCCGGGTATCCCATGCAGACGGTCATGCGGTTTTCAAGGTGCGGTGCTGGATCTGGCAATAAAAAATCGCCACACAACAACCTGAACCTAACCATCCCTTCCGGGATGGCCTTGGTTCGGGTTCGTTATGTAGCGATAAGAAAGTCAAAAACTTGCGCCGACTCCTTCGGGAGCCGAGCTGGAACTCTAAGATAAATATGTTATATTCAATTGTTGGGATAGATTACCACAAAAATCGAGCCGTGTCAACGTGAACTTGTCGGGGCAAGGCCCCTCCATCTTGCTGCGCAAGACCGTTCTGCCGCTTAAAAGCCCCACTGGGGCTTTCATTGCTCTGCTGCGCTACGCAAACGCGAACTTTTGAGAACGCGTCACTTTCGGCAGCTTGCAAGAAAAGGCGAGGAAAACTTTGGCAAAAAGAGAGAGGGCTGGACGACGCCTACCCTCTTGACAAAAAGTAATCTGGCTATCCGGTTTTTAAGAATCGTCCATTCTTTAAAGAATTGTCCATAGACAAATCTGCAAGCAGCCTGTAAAATACTTTGCAGGTAGTCAAAGCTAACCTCGAACCACTTGAGAAGGTAATTTCTATATGAAAAAGACACGACTGACGATCATTCTATTGATGATTCTAACGCTTGTTTCTGCAATTATTACGCTTTGCATGGGAGCAGTCCGCATTCCGGTACAAGATACACTATCGATCCTGCTTCGGCACCTGTTCGGGACAGACACAGGCACCTCGGTATCTTTGGCATTTGAACAGATCGTCTGGCAGATCCGAATGCCCCGAATTATTCTGGGCTTTCTGGCCGGAAGCGGGCTGGCGCTCTGTGGCTGCGTGATGCAGGCAGTTGTCCAAAACCCAATGGCAGACCCATACATTCTTGGCGTGTCGGCAGGTGCAACGCTGGGAGCCACCGGTTCACTCTTTTTAGGGCTGGGCGTGATCTCCGGCTTCTGGGCCTTTGTAGGAGCAGGCGGTGCCTGCTTCCTCGTATTGGCTCTCTCATCGGCGGATGGCAAGACCACCTCAGTCAAGCTGATTCTCTCCGGCATGATCGTCAATGCACTGCTGACAGCATTTTCCAACTTTATCATTGCGGTAGCAGGCGATTCGGACGGTATGATGTCCATTAAGTTCTGGACGATGGGCTCCCTGACCCGCGCCGGATGGAAAAATATCGGCCCCATTGCACTGATCGTACTGGCGGCAGCAGTCTTTTTTCGGACGCAGGCGCAGACACTGGATGGTCTGATGCTTGGTGAGGAAGCAGCTTCCACCATTGGCATCAACACCTTCCGGTGTCGGTTGGTTTACCTGCTGGTGCTCTCGGTGCTGACCGGTGCACTTGTATCGGTTTGCGGCACTATCGGATTTGTGGGGCTCATCATCCCGCATGTTTCCCGCGCCATTGCCGGCACAGCCCACCGAAAACTACTGCCGATTGCGGCATTATCCGGCGGACTGTTCATGCTCTGGGTGGATGCCATCGCCCGCAGTCTGATTCCCAACACCGAGCTGCCTGTGGGCATTTTCACTGCCTTGGTGGGTGCGCCGTTCTTCGTCTATGTGATGGTGCGTAAAAAGTATGGATTTGGAGGCAATTGAATGAAACTGGATGCGAAAAACGTCAGCGTTTCGATTGCTGGAAAACCCATTGTTCGGAATCTCTCCATTGAGGTGCCGGACCGGAAATTCTCGGCCTTGCTGGGTGCCAACGGCAGCGGCAAGACCACTCTACTCCGCTCCATCTACCGCACACAAAAGATGGACAGCGGCATCGTTCGTCTGGATGACGAGGACATCACACACTTTTCCGGCAAAAAGCTGGCGCGGAACATGGCGGTGATGGGACAATTCAACCAGATCAATTTTGACTATACCGTGCTGGACATCGCCCTGATGGGACGGTATCCCTTCCATTCCTTGCTGGAGCAAGAACGGGAGAGGGACTACGAGATAGCTTTGGAAGCACTGGACAAGGTTGGTATGAAAAACTACCGTGACCGTAACTTTCAGTCTCTCTCGGGCGGCGAAAAGCAGCGAGTGGTTCTGGCCCGCGCGCTGACCCAGTCGCCCAAGATCCTGATCCTAGACGAACCGACAAATCATCTGGATATCCGTTATCGGTTAGAAATCCTTTCAATCATCAAAGATTTGCAGATCACGGTCCTGGCAGCGCTGCACGATCTGAGCCTTGCAGCACAATTCTGCGACTATCTCTACCTGATGAAACAAGGAGAGATCGTTACGCAGGGGATGCCCGAAGCCGTAATGACCTCTGAAAACCTGCACCGTATCTTTGATGTCGAAGCCTGTGTCTACCCAAGCCCGATCAACGGAAAACTGATGATTCAATATCTATAACAAAAACGCGGGAGTACCCCGCAGAAAGAGGAACCTTTATGAAAAAGAAAACCCTGAGTGTTGCTGCCGCGGCACTGGCAGCCGTCATGCTGACCACTGGCTGTGGTCAGACCGCATCTTCTGTGGCATCGTCTGCTGCCGCCTCCTCTGAGATTGCTTCGTCTGTTGCCGAGAGCACCGTCTCCGCCGAAGAGACCTCTTACCCCCTGACCCTGCAGATTTATGACGCTGATGGCAATGCTGTGGATATGACCTACGATCATGCCCCCGAAAAGGTGCTGTCCACCCAGTTGTCCATGACCGAGCTGCTCATTAAGCTGGGGCTCAAGGACAAAATTGTCGGTGTGTTCGATAATGACAACGCCCTGAAAGGCGACATCGCCGATGAAGTTGCTTCGCTGAACAGCCTTGGCGATAAGAAGTCTGTTTCCAAGGAGACTATCCTTGCCACCGAGCCGGATCTGATCCTTGGCAAGGGTCCTCTGATGTTCACCGAAAGCAGCATTGGCACCGTCCAATCCTATCAGGAACTGGGCATTCCCGTCTATACCGAGTTGGCCAGTGCTTCCACTGACCAGGCTCTGGACAACATCGTAGAAGATGTGCGGAACATTGGCGAGATTTTCAACGTGCAGGAGACTGCAAACGCTTACGCTGACGAGCTGCAGGAGAGAATCGACGCGCTGATGGACAAGGTCAGCGGCCAGAGTGGAGAGCCCCTGAAGGTTCTGTTCATGGCTGGCTACGCCGATGGCACCTTCGTGGCCTTCAATTCCAAGATGAGCAGTTGTATGCTGAATGCCCTGAACGCTGAAAATGTTCTGGACAAGGGCGGCAACGGCCTGACGCTGGAGAATCTGGTCTCCATGAACCCGGATATCATCGTCTACGTCCGCGCAGACCGCTTTGGTTCCACCGATGCCGACGCGGTGGAGCAGCTGACCTCCAACGCCGTCGTGCAGGAGGTTCCCGCCATCGCCAACCAGAAGGTCATCGAGATGGATTATGATGACGTAATGGACTACGGTGCACGGGTCATCGATTCTGCTGAGACCCTGTACAACTTCATGTACAGTGCATCTTAACGGAACCTGAAATCAAAAATTTCGGTTATGGCAGAATACGGGTGGGCGGAAAGCCCATCCGTTTTTTGTAAATGCGGCTGAAATAACAGGCATCTCGGTAGCCGACCTCATGAGCGGCCTGTGTCACAGTGTAGTCGCCGGAACGCAAAAGCTCAGTGGCTATTCGGACACGATAATTGATGAGGTAATCGATGGGACGGATGTTTTTGTACTTATAAAAGAGATAGCTGACATGTCCAGCTTTCTCATTGACCTGCTCGGCCAGTGCGTCCAGCGTCAGCGGCTCTGCATAGTGCTCTGCGATGAAATCCAGCAGGATGCTCATGATTTGGCTTTCATTGTAAGTTTCCTCTGGCTGAAAATCTGCGAAAATCTGGGCGAAGAATTCTTCCGTCAGCTTTTCTTGCTGGTACTGGCTGCGGATGTCAGCGTCCGGGTGGAGCTTTAGGATCTGCTCCAGAATGGAAAAGGTCTGTTCCGGATTTTTGAGCTTGTGGGAGAACAGCAAAGGCCGGTCGTTTTCGTAGTACATATTGATGTAGTGGAAATCCTGCTCGCCCAAGGCCGAAATGGTCAGGGTCTTGTCGGGACATCCGTGCAGGAATAGTCCTCGCTTGGCAATGAAGGGTTCGTGCTCAAATGAGAAGATGGCCCGACCCGACACCGGAACAATCAGTGCACTTTTCAGGGTGCGGTAGCTATTACTCTCACCAGTGTGCAGGGTAAAGCTGCGGAAGCCGACAGACTCGATTCGGCCCTGATTGTATTCCTGAAATAAAATTTCCAGCGGATTAGGAAGCGCGGATATTTGATTCATTGGGAGCTCCTTTGTGCAAAAGCGGTTAGTTAATGCTAATATAGCACAAAATGCTACCGTTTGTCTATGTGGGGAGCACCCCACACTGCGTAATAATTAACAAAAAAGGGCGGTTATGGATGGAAATTCTAAATCTCGGTTCACATCGAATTGGAGTCCGGTTCCCGGAAAAGGGACTGCGCAAAGGCAAAAATCCTGCAATCCTACTCAACGATGGGGAACTGATTGAGCAGTTGAATCTGCGCACGGAACGAGCAGTGTTGGTGGGGGTATACCCCAATAACAGACTTTCAGAGTATACCCCGTGGCCAGAACCGGCTTTTCGACCGGGCACACCGGATTTTGGCGGGCAGCTAGGACAATATCATCGAGAACTGAACAACGAAATTCTCCCGGCGCTTATAGACGAATACGCCCTTGACACGGAAAAACTGGCGTATGGCGGCTATTCGCTGGGCGGTCTGGCTGCAACCATGAGTCTCTGGGAAACAGATGCCTTTGCTGCAGTATTTTCCCTCTGTGGGTCGTTCTGGTATCCGGGTGTTGCCGATTTCATAGAGGAACATGTCCCCAAAAACCACTCCGCACAGGTTTATCTGCAAAATGGTATCCGGGAGGGCGAAGGCCACAACAACCGCCTGTGTGATGCCTATAGCTATGCCCAACGAGTCCACACTGCCCTGCAAGCGACATGTGGAGCCAAAACTGTGCTGGATGACTACGGCCATCATGACCGGCAAAGTGAGCGTCTTAACGCTGCACTGCGTTGGGTGGAACGTGTGCTGTGAATCATTGGCGTAAATTTTGGCGTATGCTGAATCAAGGTGCATTTTATAATCACCAGCGACGAGCTGATTTAACCGCAGGGAACGCCGATTGGTATCATAAAATCCTTATATGAAACAAAAAGCGGCAGCTACGTTGTTTTTCGCAACATAGCTGCCGTATCTTCGTTTTGGGAGTTCGGTGTAGCCACTACACCAATCCGCCTATTCGATTCTTACACCACACCGCTTTGTAAGGCTCCTTTTCGGGAAAACGTCCCAAAATTGGTGTAGTTGTGGTGTAGTACCGCAGATGTTGCTTGAAATCCGTTCAAAATTTCATCGCATCTACGTTTCAATTTCACATTTTACTGCTCAATCGGCTTCATCGTGGGGAACAGCAGCACATCACGGATAGAGGCACTATCGGTGAGCAGCATCACCAGACGATCCACGCCGAAGCCCAGACCGCCCGTGGGGGGCAGGCCGTACTCCAGTGCGTTGACGTAGTCGTAGTCCACCTGTGCCTTGCACTCGGGCTCCAGCGCCTTGCGCTCGGCCACCTGACGCTCGAAGCGGCCCTTCTGGTCGATAGGATCGTTCAGCTCGCTGAAGGCGTTGCCGTACTCGGTGCAGTCGATGAAATACTCGAAGCGCTCGGTGAAGGCGGGATCATCCGGCTTGCGCTTGGCCAGCGGGCTGATCTCCACGGGGTAATCGTAGATGAAGGTGGGCTGGATCAGCTTGTCCTCCACAAAGGCGTCGAAGAATTCGGCCAGAATGGCGCCCTTGGTGGGCACCTCGGGCAGCTCCACGTTGTGTGCCTTGGCGGCAGCGATGGCATCTGCATCGGTCTGCCAGTCGTTGAAGTCTACGCCGGAATACTTCTTCACGGCTTCCACCATGGTCAGGCGCTCCCAGTGGCCCATGTCGATCTGCTTGCCCTGATACGGGATGACCAGACTGCCGCAGATCTTGAGGGCAAGGCGCTTGTACAGCTCCTCCACCAGATCCATCATGCCGTGGAAGTCGGTGAAGGCCTGATACAGCTCAATGGAGGTGAACTCCGGGTTGTGCTTGGGGTCCATGCCCTCGTTGCGGAAGATGCGGCCTACCTCGTACACACGGTCCATGCCGCCCACGATCAGGCGCTTGAGGTACAGCTCGGTCTCGATGCGCAGCACCATGTCCATGTTCAGGCTATTGTGGTGGGTGTAGAAGGGGCGTGCGGAAGCGCCGATCTCAAACGGGGTCAGGATGGGGGTATCCACCTCCAAGAAGCCCTTCTCGTCCAGATAGGCGCGGATCTCCTTCAGGATCTGGCTGCGCTTGATGAAGGTGTCCTTCACCTCCGGGTTTGCGATCAGGTCCACATAGCGCTGACGGTAACGCATCTCGGTATCGGTCAGGCCGTGGAACTTCTCGGGCAGGGGGCGCAGGCTCTTTGCCAGCAGGGTCAGCTCAGTGGCGCGCACGCTCAGCTCGCCGGTCTTGGTGCGGAACACCTCGCCCTTCACGCCGATAATGTCGCCTACGTCCAGCTTTTTAAAGGCGGCGTAGGCCTCGTCACCCAGCTCGTCGCGGCGGACGTAAAGCTGGATATCGCCCTTGTCGTCGCGCAGGTGGGCAAAGCTTGCCTTGCCCATGACGCGCTTGGACATCATACGGCCTGCCAGTGCCACCAGCTTGCCGCTGTCGGTCTCGTTGGGCAGCTCCTTAAATTCTTCCTTCAGGTCGGCAGAATACGCGTCCTGCGGGAACTTGGTCAGGGTAAAGGGGTCGTTGCCGGCGGCCTGCAGGTCGGCCAGCTTCTGGCGGCGCACCTGTACCTGCTCGCTCTCGGACAGACCCGCAGCGGGGTTTCTCTTTTGCTCTTCCATGGTTACTCCTACTTAGTTTGCAGAATGGGTGATGGCCAGCACGGTGTATTCCACGGTCTGGCCGGTGGGCAGCAGCACTTCGACCTTTTCGCCCACAGCCTTGCCCATCAGGGCGTGGCCCACGGGGCTCTCATCGCTGATTTTGCCGTTGAAGGCATCGGCTTCGGTGCGGCCCACGATATCGTATTCCTCGGCTTCGTCCTCGCCGGTCTCGCGGATGGTGACGTGGGTACCCACGGAGACGTTATCCACGCTCAGCTCGCTCTCGTCGATTATAACTGCGTTCTTGATGGTCTGCTCCAGTTCGGTGATGCGGTTCTCCACCAGACCCTGCGTATTCTTGGCCTCGTCGTACTCGCTGTTCTCAGACAGGTCGCCGTGGCTGCGGGCTTCCTTGATCTCTTCAGCCAGCTCCTTGCGGCGGACGGTTTTGAGGTATTCCAGCTCCTCCTGCATTGCCTTCAGACCGGCAGCGGACATCTTGATCTCTTGTGCCATTTGAGAATCTCTCCTTGTTATTAGCTGTATTTGTTTCGCGCAGCCACAAAGCCGCACAGGAATGCCATTTTGACTACACTATTATAATAGCAAGCCGGTGCCTTGTCAACAAAAAAGGCGGCAGTATGGAGGAAAAAGCGGCGCTTGCCGTGTGCCTTTTCCATGCTGTCCCGGAAATCGTGCGCTCTCCCCTGCTTACATGAAAATGCGATCCCGGAAAGTCCGCAGACCTTCCGGGATCGCTCTGACATCTTTTTGCTCAGATAAGCTTCGGCACCTCTGCGGTCAGCAGTTCTGCCAGCCGAGCGTGACCCTTGCAGGTCAGGTGCATAAAGTCCACCTCGTTGAACTCGCACTCGGCGGCGTCCATAAAGTGCACGCCCTGCCGCTCGGCTACGATGCGCAGCTGCTCGGCGACGCCGCGGGATTTCTCCACGCAGCCTGCGCCCATGACGGCATCGTGGAAGCCGTCCTTGATGCAGGGCGGTGCCACCACCAGAATGTTGGGCGCTTTGCCGCCCCAGCAGTCCACGCTCTTGACCTTGAGCAGCAGCCGCTCCATGCCCGCGCCGATGCAGGCGGCGTTTGCGCCAAAGCGCTCCTTGACATCGTTCGTGCCCAGCATGATGATGAGCAGGTCGATGACCTCGTGGCTCTTGAGCAGGGCGTAAGCCACGCTCAGTGCGTCCATGGACTCATGCAGCGGGTCCACGAACACGGTAGTGCGGCCGGAAAGCCCCTCCTCTGTGACCAGATACTCTTCGCCCAGCGCCTTTTGCAGACGGCAGGTCCAGCGCTCATCCTCGTTGAAGCGGATGCCGTGGTCGGCGCAGTCGTTGGGGTCGGCGCAATAGCCGTGGGTGTTGGAATCACCCAGACACAGAATATGCTTTTTCATAACCAAATTACTCCTTTTCCATCGTCTGCCGGAAGTAGTACACAGCGCCCACCATCCCGGCGTCATTGTGCAGCTGCGCGGCACGGATCTCCAGCCCTTCGGCAAAGGCGGGCATGATAGCGGCCTTTACCTTGGCGGCAATGGGGTCGATGAGCAGCTTCTGCTGGGCAGATACGCCGCCGCCGATCAAAATCAGCTGCGGGTTAAAGATATGCACCATGCCCGCCAGTCCCTGCGCGATCTCGTCCGTCCATGCGTCCAGCAGCGCCAGCACGGTCTTGTCGCCCGTCTCAGCGGCGGCAAAGATGGCGCGGCCATCCCTCCATGCCGGGGCTTTCTCCTGCGCGGCGCGCACCAGTGCGGTGGTGGCGGCGTAGCGCTCCCAGCAGCCCTTTGCGCCGCAGGTGCAGTCCACGCCGTCCAGCGCGTGGGTGCGGTAGTGTCCCAGCTCGCCGCCCAGACCCCGCGCGCCTTCCAGCAGGCGGCCGCCGGTCAGGATGCCGCCGCCCACGCCGGTGCCCAGCGTCACGCCGATGACGTCCGTATAGCCCTTTGCACCGCCGACCCACACCTCGCCCAGCGTCATGCAGTTGGCGTCGTTGGCTACCGTGACCGGCAGGCCGAAGGTCTTTTCCAGCTCTGCCTTGATGGGTGCGCCGATGTAGTTGGGCAGGCTGCCGCAGGTGCCCGCCACAATGCCCTTGCGGCTGTCGATCTGCCCGGTGGCAGACACGCCGATGCCCGCAAGGCTTTCCGCCGGGATGCTCTGCGCGGCAAGGAAGGCCTGTGCAGCTTTCAGCACCGTGGTCAGGATGGGGGTGCGGTAGCCGTCAAAGCTTACGCTCTCCTCAGCTTTCGCCAGCACCATGCCGGCTTCGTCCACGATGCCCAGCTTGACGGCTGTGCCGCCGATGTCGATACCAAGATAGTGTTTCATAGCAGGCACTCCCCTGTGTTATTTTTTTGCGGCGTTGATGGCACCGGTAAAGCGTGCGGTGATCTCTGCCGGGCGCGTAATGGCACCGCCCACCACCAGCGCAAAGGCACCGGCTTCCAGCGCCTTGACCGCCTGCTCCGGGTAGTGGATGTGACCCTCGGCAATGATCTTTGCCGGGCACTCTGCGGACAGCTTGCGGATGAAGTCAAAGTCGATATCGTCAATGCCGGTGGTCTCGGGGGTGTAGCCGCGCATGGTGGTGCCCACAAAGTCGGCACCGGCTTCGGCGCAGAGCATGGCGTTTTCAAAGTTATCGCAGTCCGCCATCACCAGCTGTTCGGGGTACTTTGCCTTGATGGCGCGGATGAACTGCGCGGAGGTGGAACCGTCCGGGCGCAGCGCACCGGTGCCCTGCACGGCAAGGATATCCACCCCGCAGGCCACCAGCTCGTCCACTTCCTTCATAGTGACGGTGATGTACATGGGCGTGCCGGGGTAGTCCTTTTTGATGATGCCGATGACCGGCAGGTCCACCACCTGCTTGATCTGGGTAATATCCCGCACGGTGTTGGCGCGGATGCCCACAGCGCCGCTCATGGCGGCAGCTTTCGCCATCAGGGGCATCACGCCGCCCTCCTTGGTGTACAGCGGCTCGTGCTCCAGTGCCTGACAGGACACGATGAGTCCGCCCTTGATCTGTGCAAACAGCTTTTCCTTTTCCATGGTCTTACTCCTCCATTCTGATCTTGACAACTGCCTTGCGCACGCTGACACAGCCGTGCTGTACAAGGCCGGGTTTATGCAGTTCCTCCGGGAAGAACAGTACAAATCGACCCTCGCCCAGTGCACCGGTCACTACGCTGGCACTGTCCTGAAAGCCGCAGTCCCCGGTAAACTCCCCGATCTCCGCGCCGGGCAGATTGGTGTAGCCCCAGCCCTCGCTGCCGGTAAGGTCTACCTGTAAATCAGCATAAAGCTTGTGGTACTCCGGGTGGTAGCCCGCATCCGGGTGCAAGGTGGCGTCCATCAGGTTGATGAACACCTTGTCCCCGTCCACCTCGGTGCGCCCCAGCGGCAGGGCGGCAAGGTCGTGGGTAAGCAGATAGTCAATGGCGGTATCCAAGTTGGGGTGCAGTCCCCTGTACCGTACCAGATGCTGCAGGGTATCGCAGATCATTTGCGTTTCCTCCAATAAAAGAAGCGCCCGCCTCCCCTCTGAAAAAGAGACGGAGAGGGGCGCTTTTATTTTGTTACAGCTTTGCGATGGCGGCTTCGATCATGGCCTGTGCTTCGGCCACGATGGCTTCATCCTCGGGGATCAAGCCGGGCATCGGGGCGCGCACGCTGCCTAGTTCCAAGCCGTACATCCGGCGCAGGATCTCCTTTTGCACCGCATACAGGTTGCCGTGGGCAGAGCACATCTTGTAGATGATGCGGTTGGCTTCGTACTGGATGGCGCGAGCCTTTGCGATCTCACCCTTTTCCAGATGGGCGTTCATAGCCAGATACAGCTCCGGCATCACGGCGTAGGTGCCGCCGATGCCGCCGTCTGCACCGATGACGCGACCGGAAACAAACTGCTCGTCCGGGCCGTTGAACACCACAAAGTTGCCCTCGCCGCGGGCGGCAATACCGGCATCCTTGAACATCTGGATGTCCTGCGTGGGCATGGAGCTGTTTTTCACAGCCACCACGTTGGGGTTCTTCAGCATCTCGTTCAGCAGGCTCATGGTCAGCGCCGTGCCTGCCAGCTGCGGAATATTGTAGATGACGAACTCGGTGTTCGGGGCGGCAGCGGACATATCGTTCCAGTACTTGGCAATGGCGTACTCCGGCAGATGGAAGTAGATGGGCGGGATGGAGGCAATGGCGTCCACGCCCATGCTCTCGGCGTGGCGTGCCAGCTCCATGCTGTCGGCGGTGTTGTTGCAGCCAACGTGGGCAATGACGGTCAGCTTGCCCTTGGCCTCGCTCATCACGGCTTCCAGAACGGTCTTGCGCTCGTCGACGTGCGGGTAGATGCACTCGCCGGAGGAGCCGCCCACATACACGCCCTTGACGCCCTTGGCGATCAGGTGGCGGGTCAGTGCCTTGACCCCCTCCACCGAAATGTTGCCCTCTGCGTCATAGCAGGCGTAAAAGGCAGGGATGACACCCTGATATTTTTTGATATCTTTCATGTTTCAAGCCCTTCTTTAATTATAATTGTAAGTTGATCAAGCTCGTACGCTTTTCAGTTCGGGTAACGGCATCAGCGCCCTCTTGCGGTGCCCTGCATCCGCTTCGACCCTTGGGCGGGTCTCGCGTCTTGCAGACCGCTGCGCCAAAAATTTCTCCCTGTTTCGGCCGCAGGCCGCGGTCGCAATTTTAGCCTTTGACCGCACCCATTGCGATGCCCTTGGTGAAATACTTCTGGAAGATGAGGAAGATGATGATGATCGGCACTGCGGCCAGTGCGGCACCGGCCATGATCAGGCCAAAGTCGGTGCTGTTCTCTGCCTGCAGCTTTGCAATGCCCAGCGAGATGGTCAGGTTGCTGGTGCTGGACAGCATGATCAACTGCATGAAGTAGTCGTTCCAGCTGTTGATGAAGGTAAAGATGGCCAGTGCACCGATACCGGGCTTGACCATGGGCAGCACGATCTTGACAAAGGTGCGTGCCTCGCTGGCACCGTCGATGCGGGCAGCTTCCAGCATTTCGGTGGGGATGCCCTCACTGAACTGCTTCATCAGGAACACGCCGAACGGCCAACCCACGATGGGGAAAATGACCGCCCAGATGGTGTTGTACAGGTTCAGTGCGCTCATCTCCCGCAGCAGGGGGATCAGGATGACCTGCTTGGGCAGTGCCATGGCGCAGACAATGAGGGTGAACAGCAGCTTGCGGCCCACAAAGCGCTTTTTTGCCAGCGCATAACCGGCCATGGCGGCGGTCAGGCAGGTAAGGATCATGGACATGACTGCCATGAACACGGTGTTGATCATCCAGCGGATGGCAGCGGGTGCCATGGGGCCTACCGAGAAGTAGACAGGCTCGCCGTTGGCGCTGAACTTGGAGCCGAAGGGCACAGCCAGCTGCCACAGCGGGGCACGCTTGCCGGCAAACAGCTTCTGGTAGTTGGTCAGCACCCACTGGCTGGGCCACCACTCGGGGGTAGTGGCGTTGATGGCGGCACCGGTCTTGAAGGAGCCGGTGATGATCCAGTACAGCGGGAAGGCGAACAGCACCGCCATGATGCTGATGAGGATGATCGCCAGAATGGCGTAGGCGCTCATCTTTTTCAGTTTACTGGGATGGCGCTTCAACGGTTTTTGCTTTTTTGCAGCAGTTGCACGCATTGTTCCGCACCTCCTTAATTATCCTTGTTGCCCAGCTTGAACTGGACAGCAGACAGAATGGCGATGATCACCGCCAGCACCACGCCCATGGCGTTGCCGTAGCCGTACTTGTACTGCTTGAAGGCGGTGTAGTAGATGTAGTACATAATGGTATCGGTCTTGTGGTTGGGGCCGCCGGAGGTCAGCAGCTGGATCAGTGCAAAGCACTGGAAGGAGTTGATGGTGGTGATGACCAGAATGTACAGGGTGGTGGGCATAATGGCGGGCCACTTGATCTTCCAGAAGCACTGGAGGTCGGTAGCGCCGTCCACTTCGGCAGCTTCCACGATGGACTGATCCACGTTGCCCAGTGCCGAGACGTACAGCACGATGGGCTGACCTACGGAGGTGGTGAGCAAAATCAGGATGATACAGCCCAGTGCGAACCGCTCGTCACCCAGCCAGTTGATGTTTTTGTCCAAAATGCCAAGGCTCTTGCCCAGATAGTTGAAGATGCCGTAGTAGTTATTGTACATCCACTTCCACACCACGGTAACGGCAACCGAGCCGGTGACCACGGGCAGGTAGAACACGCAGCGGAAAAGGCTTGTCGCCCACTCCGGCAGGTCTACGATGGCGGAGGACACCCACAGCGAGAAGATGCAGGTGATGGGCACCGACACGATGACGATGACGAAGGTGTTCTTTAATGCACCAAGGAAGATGGGGTCGGCAAACAGGGTCTTGTAGTTTGCCAGACCCACAAAGATATCCGCGCGGTTCATGGTGGAGTCAAAGAAACTGGTCACCACGCAGAGGATCATGGGGTAGATGACGAAGCCCAGAAAGAAGATCAGGCTGGGCAGCAGGAAGCAGTAGGAGGCGAAGGTTTCGCGCCGTACCAGCGCACTGCTGCGTTTGGGCTCTTTCATTGCCGTCTTTGCAGCCAAGAGGATCACCAGACCTTTCGTTTGAGAGTGTTTTTTCCGTAAAAAGGCCCCTCCCTCACCCGGAGGAAGGGGCCTTGCGGTTCAGCTGTGATGCAGTTCAGAAAAAGTAGCGCTTATGCCTCGGCAGCAGCGGCTGCGTTTGCGTTGTCCACAAAGGTCTTGACGGCAGTCTCGACGGCTTCGCCGGAGCCCACGCGCTGCAGCATGTTCCACCACTCGGTACGGGCAGTGGTCCAGCCCGGGGTGATCTGGTAGTAGTCGCCCAGATAGCCCATGAACTTGCTGTACTCGCTCATGACCTCGTTGCCGGCGTAGATATCGCCCACGCTGGTGCGGACGGGGAAGTAGGTGGAAGCCAGCACGCTGTCCTTGACCTGAGAGGGGTCGGCAGCGATGAACTCGATAAAGGTCTTTGCAGCCTTGATCTTGGCCTCGTCGCCGTTATCAAAGATGCCGAAGCCCCAGATGCCGCCGCACAGCTTCGGGTCGCCGCTTGCGGTGGGGAATGCCATGGGGAAGATCTCGTCGCCGCTGATGGTCTGGCCTGCGGCAGCGGTGTCAGCGTTCAGCTGCTGTGCAATGTTCCAGCAGAAAGCCATCTGCAGGGTGCCGTTGCGGAACAGGGTGATCTCCTCGCCGCCGTTGATGGAGGGATCAAAGTTGACGCCCTTTGCATCGTACAGAGCCTGAATGGCCTTGATGTTCTCGGCAGAGTCGGCAGTGTACTTGGTGTGGGCTGCATCGGTAAAGGTGCCGCCGTACATATTATTGATGATGGCGCGGGTGCCCTGATCGCCGCCCTGACCGCTGCAGTAGATGGCTGCCACGTTCTCGTAGCCGCCCTTGTACAGTGCGTCCACGGTCTTCAGGAAGCCGTCGGTGCTCCAGGTGTGCTTGTCGGTGTCGATGTACTGGTCAGCGCCCACTTCCTTGACCTTGGTCATGTTCACGGCCATGCAGTGTGCGGTCATGCACAGGGGGTACTCGTAGTAGTCGCCCTTTTCGTTGTGGCAGGCAGACTCCACAGAAGCGTAGATGTCCTTCTTGGCATCATCGGTCCACAAATCGTTCAGCGGAGCCATAACGCCCTTGGCACCCCAGTTTGCCACCAGACGCTCGGGGCCTTCCATGACCAGATCGGGTGCGCTGCCGCCCTCGATGGCGGTGTTCACCTGATCGTCGCCGTTGGTGTAGTCCAGATACTCCACGGTCACCTTGATGTCAGGGTACTTTGCGTTGAAGCTGGAGATCAAGTTCTGGACGGTATCGTCATTGCCCCAGCCGCCGATGGGGTATGTCCACAGCTTGATGCTTGCGCCGGTGCTGGCTGCACTAGCGGCAGAGGAAGCGGTGGAGGAAGCAGCAGTGCTGCTGGAGGAGGAACCGCCGCAGGCGGCCAGTGCACCGGCAGCGCCCAGAATACCGGCAGCCTTCAGGAACGAACGGCGGGAAATGCAGTTTTTCATGGTAGATTCTCCTTGTTCATCTTCTTCGACCCATCAGGGATCGTGCTCCGTTTTGCTCGTAGCGGCTGCTCGTGTCCGCAGCCGTTGTTTGTAGCCTAATTATAGAAAATAATTTTCATTTTGTCCATTCATTCTTTTCATAAATTTTCATTTTTAAACCCAGCAGCCTGCACAAAATTGTGGGATATCAGAAAAAACACAATAATTTTGCACACTTCACTTGTCAAAATAGTTACAAAACGGTACACTTCCCGCTGTTATATTGAAAACAACTTTCAGAGCCCAAATTGTAAAAATGAAAATCATTTTCACAATTTGAAGCGTTTTTTCTGCCAAAACTGTGCCCTCTGCACAGAAGCGGCGGGCAAAATGTGGTCATTACGCCTCTTGCACAGCGGCGCAGTTTCTCTTATACTTTTATATAGGAAGGTAATCACCAAAACGGCACCGGTGCACTGCCGGCAGCCGAGTGAGGAGAAGGAAGAATGTCTACGAATTTTTGGGAGCTGCTGCAGCAGCATCAGGGCGACCTGACAAGATCCGGCCGCACGGTGGCGGACTATCTGGTGCAGCACGCTGCGGAGGCACAGTATCTGTCCATATCGTCGCTGGCCAGAGAGTGTCAGGTGGCCGAAGCTACGGTGTTCCGGTTCTGCCGGGCGCTGGGCTTTGAGGGCTACCATGAAATGCGCATTGCGCTGGCACAGGCCAACGCCACCGGCGTGCTGGTGAACCAGCAGGAGCCCGCCCCGGACGCCGACACCGCCACTTTGTGCGAGCACGCTTCGGCGCTGTTCATGACCGCCATCAACGGCACCCAGAACGCTCTTTCGCCGCAGGCGGTGGAGCAGGCCGTGGCGCTGCTGCACAGTGCCCGGCAGGTGTTCTGCATGGGACAGGGCGGCAGCATGGCAGCCGCCAACGAGATCTGCGCCCGGTTTGCCTGCATCACCAACAAGTTCCGCGCCGTTGCCGACAGTCATATGCAGGTAATGGCTGCCAGCCTGATGACCGAGCAGGACGTGGTGCTGTTCGTCTCCTACTCCGGCGCTACCCGCGACCTGATGGAGACCCTGCGCATCGCCAAGGCCAACGGGGCAAAGGTCATCCTGATCACCCACTACGAGGACTCCCCCGGCGCAAAGCTGGCAGACCTTGTGCTGCTGTGCGGCGCGCAGGAAAGCCCGCTGGACTCCGGCAGCATCCCCATCAAGGTGGCAGTGCTGTATGTGGCCGAGGTGCTGGTGCTGCGGTACATTCTGGACGACAAACCCGGCAGCACCGAAGCGCAGGAGCGCACCACCGAAGCGCTGGCTGTAAAGCTGCTCTGAGCGGTTGTCTCCGGCAAAACGTGCAAGCAAAAAAGGTGAAGTGACCAAAAGATCACTTCACCTTTTTGTTTTGTCAGCTCGGCAGCGGGGCGTCCGTGTCCCCGCCGGGGTCTACGCCAAAGGCGTCGTCCAGTTCCTCCGGCAGCGGGTCGGGATCTGCATCAAAGGCGGCGTCCGGCACATCGGCAAATACCGGCGTTTGGGCAAGCGCAGTTCCACCCACCGCAAGGCACAGAGCCAGCGCAAACGCAAGACCCAGCAGTTTTTTGCACAGTGATTCATCATGTGTCCTCCTTGTGTGGGGTGGCTGCTTTTGGGGTGGGAACTCCCTCAGTCAAAGCCTGACGGCTTTGACAGCTCCCTCGGGGAGGGAGTCTCTGGCGAAACCGAAAGCTTTGTGCTTTAGCCAGAAACCTTCCCGTCCTGCCAAGGCCCCATCCCAGAGGGGGCCGTCTGCGCAGCAGACTGAGGGAGTCTGGTTTGCTGTAAAGCCCAAAAAAGGGGAGAGGGAACAGCTCCCGTCTCCCCTTTGGGTTCAGGTTTGATTCAGGTTGGGTGGGTGGGTTAGGTGGCAGCAACCAACTGTGCCGTAAAGACTGCTACGCCAAAGTAGCTGCCCGCTTTTTCGGACACATTTGTACCAGTATCCTTTGTCAAGAAAAACTTCAGCGGGGTATCTGCCGCATATTTACCGGAATCAGCACTCATGACCTCACCGCCCACAGCAATTTCATCATCGTAAGTGGTTCCTTTTTTGATTACATAAATCAAGTAGGCATCCTCATCTGTTTTGATAGCGAATTTCGTTACGCCGCCCTCTTCTTTAGTGGTAGTCGAGCTAACGGTGATTTGTAGCTTCTTCTTGTTCGGAATAATGTTCTTTGTAACTTTCACCTTCTAGGTATCCCCGGTATCCGCATTTGCTTCTACTTCTGCGATTGTGTCTGTAAATGTAATCTTGGAAGGTACGCTCCACTCGTAAGAAGCGGTAACAACATATTCCACATTGGTGCTTGCTGTCGTGGTCCGGTTATTTTTCATATTTCATGTTGTATTCTTTAGCAAAGCAGTCTTAATCGTTTACTTTTATATAGCAAACGAAACTTTTTACTTTATTTGTAAAAAGTTGGAAAGCTGCACCGCGCTGCGCGGCGCAGCCCATGTCAAGGCAGCACCGCATGAGCTGTGTTCACCTTTGATGTGAATCAGGTGAAAAAGCAGACAGGCCGCATCCCTTGACTTCCGCCTTTAGGGGGAGTATACTCCGTGGCAGTGAAATATTCGGCTATGACGAGAAAGAGTACCCGGAAAGAATGCTGCAGAGAGCTGCCGGCTGGTGCAAGGCAGTGCAGGGCGTCCGTGGGAAGATCCTCTCCGAGCTTTCCTGCTGAATGGGCGGTGTATACGCCCCAGTAAGCGGGAACGGCAGGCTTCCGTTATCACGAGCCGCGCATTGTTGGATGCGCACTGAGGGGCCGGGCTTTGCACCGGCAATAAGAGTGGTACCGCAGAGGAGTTTATACGCCTTTGTCTCTTACGAACCGTAAGGGACAAAGGCGTTTTTGTTTGCGGGAAAGCCATTTCCCGGATGTTTCATTGCCTTTACATCCGCAAAAATAAGTGTTCAGGAAAAAGGAGTATCATCATGAAAACATTGGAAAAAGTAAGCGATTTTGTGGGCAAGTACATGGCCGTCATCGTCATTGTGGTGGCGGCACTGGCGCTGCTGTTCCCCGGTCCCTTCAGCGTGGTAAAGACCGCATGGGTCAACACCCTGCTGGGCATCGTTATGTTCGGCATGGGTCTTACCCTGAAGCCGGAGGATTTCAAGGTGGTGTTCAGCCGCCCGAAGGACGTGGTCATCGGCTGCATTGCACAGTTCACCCTGATGCCCTTTCTGGCATGGGCGCTGACGCAGGTGTTCCACCTGCCCACCGAGCTGGCCATCGGCGTCATCCTTGTGGGCACCTGCCCCGGCGGCACATCCTCCAACGTGATGACTTATCTGTCCAAGGGCGACGTTGCACTGTCCGTTGGCATGACTGCTGTTTCCACCGTGCTGGCTCCGTTCCTCACCCCGCTGCTCACCCTGCTGTATGCCGGTCAGCGCGTGGAGGTGAACCCCGTGAATATGTTCCTGTCCATCGTCAAGGTGGTGCTGGTTCCCATCGCACTGGGCTTTGTGGTCAATCACTTCTTCCACGCCTTCACCCAGAACGCCGTCCGCGTGCTGCCGCTGATCTCCACCACTGCCATCGTGCTCATCATCTGCGCCGTTGTTTCCGCAAACTCTGCCAAGATCATGACCAGCGGCCTGCTGATCCTGGCCGTGGTCATCCTGCACAACCTGCTGGGCTATCTCACCGGCTTTGGCGTGGGCAAGCTGCTGAAGCTGGATTCCACCAAGTGCCGTGCAATTTCCATCGAGGTCGGTATGCAGAACTCCGGTCTGGCCACCTCTCTGGCCGCTGCTCACTTTGCACAGTATCCGCTGGCAACCATCCCCGGTGCTGTGTTCTCTGTGTGGCATAACATTTCCGGTGCCCTCCTTGCCAACTTCTTTGCCCGCACCGCAGAGAAGAAGGACTGATGGTTCATAAGAACCTTGAACGCTCGGAGGCTTCCGTTATAATTTTCGATCTGCTGAACTTATAATAGCAAAGGCAGGGGACCACCATCATGGTGATACCCTGCCTTTGCTCATTTCCCGTTCGATTGCTGCGGTAAACTTCAATAAACAAAAAAGTACCCGAACCCTTTTTCGTAAAGAATCGGGTTCGAGTACGAACTGTATGGTGGTGAATCGTCACATGGTTATAAGAACATTGATGCAAAGCTCCAGCGCTTTCCGCAAAGAGCCCTTTCCCCAATCTCTCTCATCATGAGCATAAATATTCGCAAGAGAGTCGGCAGTGTAGAGAATCTGCCCGAAAGAAGCACCTCGCTTCCGGGCGCAAGCAGCCAATGCGGCACACTCCATCTCAACGGTTGTACATCCTTCTGCTCCGCGATACCGCACCATATCCTGTGTTTCCCGGAAGAACCCGTCCGTTGTCCATGTAACACACTCCTGGAACGGAATGTTCTGCACAAGAAGAGTATGCTCGATGGCATCCCGGATATTTTTGTTAAGCTCTATATAGCGGGATGCCGGAAGATAATGATAAGAGGTTCCCTCGTCTCGTAACGCCTTTACCGGAATGAGAAATTCGTTTTCGGCCAAATCGGTCAGAACACCGCAAGAACCAGTCGAAATGATTTTCTTACAACCGCAGGAGATGAGGAAGTCCATCAGTTGTGCTGCCGCAGGTGCGCCCAGCGGGGCAGCGCAAAGGCAAAATTCTATGCCATCCTGCTTTACGATGTAAACAGGATAGTTCCGGGTTATGGTTTCAAAAGTTTCAGCAACGGTGGCTTCTGCCTCGAAAGCATAATCATCAACCGCTTCTCCAAGAAAGGCATAGACGCATTTTTCGGGAAGTTTCAGCTGTTCTGCACCATGATTTGGCCTTATGACTTCTTCCGAGTTGGAATCGTACTCTAAAATAGGCAGTTCGTGTTTTTGAATCATCTTGGCTCTTTCAATCCTTTCCGAAAAACGTAGAGGACAAGAACCGTCCCGTGGCCACAAATTATCCATTCTTGAAAATTTCCTGCCC
>SKEE01001383.1_pt1 | contig 20138 bp, 9 predicted proteins | sample 4826661 | NCBI WGS metagenome assembly SKEE01 (sample SAMN11008817, study PRJNA524170) | human gut metagenome | biome: Human fecal sample; material: Feces; isolation source: fecal sample from pouch patient p20 | host: Homo sapiens | place: Israel: Tel-Aviv | collected 2016-11-14
ATCGTAGTCTTTTTAATAAGGTGAATAACATGGGACTAAATATACTTAGTAATCAGATAGAGAACAAACAACCACTAAAATTATTATAGATGGAATATTCTTTTTATGATTTTTTAAAGCTCATAGGCTCGTTAGGGCTCTTCCTTTATGGCATGAAGATAATGAGCGAGGGCTTACAAAAAGTCGCAGGTGACAGGCTACGAAGTATCCTGACAGCTATGACCACCAATCGGGTAACGGGGGTATTAACAGGAGTGTTGATCACAGCCCTTATCCAGTCCTCCTCGGCGACAACAGTAATGGTCGTCAGTTTCGTCAACGCCGGTTTGCTTACACTGGCCGAGTCCATCAGTGTCATCATGGGTGCCAATATCGGTACGACGGTTACGGCATGGATTATTTCAATTTTCGGATTTAAGGTTGATATGGCCGCCTTCGCTCTTCCACTTCTGGCCATCGCCCTTCCGCTCATCTTCTCCGGCAAGAGCAACCGCAAGTCCATCGGTGAATTCATTTTCGGTTTTTCCTTCCTCTTCATGGGACTTTCTTACCTGAAAGCAAATGCTCCCGACCTGAACGCCAATCCGGAAATGCTCGCCTTCGTACAGAACTACACGGATATGGGATTCTTCTCCATTCTCCTGTTCTTATTCATCGGTACCATACTGACTATGATCGTACAGGCCTCAGCCGCCACGATGGCAATCACATTAATTATGTGCGCCAACGGCTGGATCAGTCTGGAACTGGGAGCAGCGCTTGTACTGGGCGAAAATATCGGAACTACCATCACGGCCAATCTTGCCGCATTAACAGCCAATACACAGGCTAAGCGGGCAGCATTGGCCCATTTTGTTTTCAATGTGTTCGGTGTGATCTGGGTATTGATCATCTTCCATCCTTTCATGGAACTGGTCAACTGGGTAGTGGATACCTTCTTCCAGAGCAATAATCCGGAAGTAGCCATTTCTTATAAACTGTCCGCTTTCCACTCTATCTTTAATATCTGTAACGTATGTATCCTGATATGGGGAGTGAAACTGATCGAACGCACCGTATGCGCATTAATCCACCCGAAAGAGGAAGACGAGGAACCTCGCCTTCGGTTTATCACCGGCGGTATGCTTTCTACTGCGGAGCTTTCTATCCTGCAGGCACGCAAGGAAATCCACCTGTTTGCAGAACGTACCCACCGTATGTTCGGAATGGTGCAGGACTTGATGCACACCGAAAAGGACGATGACTTTAACAAGCTGTTCAGCCGCGTAGAAAAGTACGAGAACATCAGCGACAACATGGAACTTGAAATAGCCAATTATCTGAATCAGGTATCCGAAGGGCGTCTGAGTTCTGAAAGTAAGTTGCAGATACGTGCCATGCTGCGCGAAGTGACGGAAATCGAAAGTATCGGCGACAGCTGTTACAACCTGGCACGCACCATCAACCGGAAACGCCAGACGAATCAGGACTTTACCGAAAAGCAATACGAGCACATCCACTTCATGATGAAGCTGACCGATGATGCCCTCGCACAAATGATTGTGGTGGTAGAGAAACCGGAACACCAAAGCATTGATATCAACAAGTCTTTCAACATCGAAAACGAAATCAATAACTACCGTAACCAACTGAAAAATCAGAATATTCTGGATGTCAACAACAAGGAATATGATTATCAGATGGGAGTCTATTATATGGATATTATCGCCGAATGTGAGAAACTAGGCGACTATGTAGTGAATGTGGTAGAAGCCAGCAGTGATGTAAAAGAGAAGAAAGCCTCTTAAATAAAGAGTAACTCAATCAAAGAAATGGATAGCCAATTTATGCGTTGCAGCATAAAATTGACTATCCATTTCTTTTTTATTTCCACACAGACAAAACAACTCATGTCCGTTTACAAGGACACTCACACTTTACAAAGACGTTACATTTTTCACAGACGTTAACGATTACATTTCTTTTCCGTGAAGTTCCCGTTAAGCTTTTACTGCGCCTATTGCAGGTCTTTTTTTTGCATATACATTTGCGCCAAAATACACAGGGGCCTATGTTTAGTACCATTTTCCAATGACCGGACAGAGGCATTCCAAAAGAAAACCAAATCTCTAATTTAAAGCAAAAGAAATGAAAATTAAAAAAGTATTGATGGGAGTTGCACTGGCAGCAATGTGTTTAATGAGCGCACAAGCGCAACGCCGCAATGAGATTCAAGTTCCCAATCTGAACGGGTACACTACTTTAAAATGTGACTTTCACATGCACAGTGTTTTTTCGGACGGTCTGGTATGGCCTACCGTACGCGTAGACGAAGCATATCGAGAAGGACTGGATGCCATTTCTCTGACAGAACATATAGAGTACCGCCCGCACAAAAAAGACATTATAGCAGATCATAACCGCTCTTATGAACTGTCTCAGAAGCAGGCGAAGAAGTTAGGAATACTTCTAATCAGAGGCAGTGAAATCACCCGTTCCATGCCTCCGGGACATTTTAATGCAATCTTCCTGAACGACTCCAATCCATTGGAACAAAAGGCATATAAAGACGCTTTCAATGAGGCAAAAAAACAAGGAGCCTTTATCTTCTGGAATCATCCGGGCTGGGCACGCCAGCAGCCGGACTCCACCCTGTGGTGGCCTGAGCATACACAACTCTACAATGACGGCTGCATGCACGGCATTGAAGTAGCCAACGGTGGTCTTTTCATGCCCGAAGCCATTCAATGGTGTCTGGACAAGAATCTGACCATGATAGGAACTTCCGATATCCACCAGCCTATCCAGACAGACTATGATTTTTCAAAAGGCGAACACCGCACGATGACGTTTGTCTTTGCCAAAGAACGTTCTCCGGAAGGTATCCGTGAAGCACTCGACAATCGCCGCACTGCCGTTTATTACCGCGAACTGGTAATCGGGCGTGAAGAAATCCTCCGTCCCTTCTTTGAAAAATGCGTAGACATAAAAGAAGTGAAACGCACCGAAAAAGAAGTGACATTTTCTGTCATGAACGCTACCGATCTGGTACTGAAACTGAAAAAGACCGCACATGATCCTTCTTTGGTCTATTTCCGCGAAATGACATTGAAACCACATACGCAGCATACAATCTCTGTGAAGTTTGACAACGGTATCAAAGGAGGCGACTGCAATTTTGAAGTTACCAACTTCATCGTAGCCCCCGATAAAGGCTTGGATTACACCATCAAACTATAAAGTTCCAGCCATCAAAGCCATGTAATATCAAGATATCCGACGAACTACATGCGGATAATCGTTTAATTTTAAATTATTACTTTATGAATCGTTACTTATCCCTAGCCTGCTCGCTGGTAGCTTTCTTCTATTTATCGAGTTGCGAAAGCTACAGTGAGCCCACCGAGAAAGCCCACCAATCCGATCAACCGATTGTACTGACCTCCTTCTATCCCAAAGAAGGCGGAGCACGTGACAAAATTCTTCTGGACGGAAAAAACTTCGGCACCGACGTGAGTAAAATCAAAGTATATTTCAACAATGCCAGGGCCTCCGTCGTTTCATCAAGCGGAAGCCGTATTTATGCCATTGTACCGCGCCTTCCGGGCGATAATCCCCGTATCTCCGTAGTGGTCGACACCGATTCTGTCGCTTACGAAGAAACATATGCTTATCATACACAGGCATTGGTCAGCACGGTCACCGGAAACGGTGAAACGAGCTTCCTTGCCGGAACACTCTCCACCGCTCAGGTATATGGCAAATATCTTGATCTGGATGCCGAAGGCAATCTTTTCATGTCATGGCGTGACGGCGGCACATTTGGAATCGCCCGGATAAACGAACAACAGAACATTGTGACTCCTCTCATTGAAGCAGATGCCGCCAACCGTATCTTATATGCCAACGGCTTAACGGTGGACCGTGCCACCGGAATGCTGACCGCCGCACACGAGTCGGTCAAAGAAGTGACGTTTACCTTCGATCCGCGTGAAGCCTGGTATCCCCGCCAGCGTAACATAAAATACTCACAGTCGGATCTGAACTCAATCGTAGATGCCGACAGATACAAGAATTTCGTCACCTTCTGCCCTTATGACGGCTATCTATATACACGATACCGTGATGGAAAGATCGCTAAAATAGATCCCAACACATTCGAAGGACACATTATCCATCAAGGTCCCAGCGGATCACAATACGGACAGGCGATTAATCCTGCGAAGCCTTGGCTTCTGTATATAACGCTTCACTCCAACGCCCCTACCGCATACAGACAAGGGATTTCGGTGCTCGACCTCCGCGATCCGGATGGAACAGGCGGATTTAAGCGTCTCAATGCTCCCGGCGGCAGCGCTTTCCGTGACGGTCCGATTGAAGATGCCCTCTTCAATTATCCCAAGGATATCAAGTTTGACAACGACGGCAATATGTTCGTAGCCGACTATGGCAACCATTGCATCCGCATGATATCTGCCGACAATATCGTCACGACAGTTGCCGGACAGCCCGGCGTCGCCGGATACAAGGACGGAGGACCGGTAGAGTCCTTATTCAAGAATCCCTGGGGAGTGGCTGTCAATGAACAGGGAGACATTTACATTGCAGACTGGGGTAATGCACGCATTCGCAAATTGGTTATCGAATAACAAAGTAAACTCACAATGAAAATCAAACAGATTTTATACTTAATGTCGTTCTGCTTATTGCTTTCGGCAACAACCTTCGCGCAGCAAGTTCAGGAATTTACCGTTTCAGGAACTGTCGTGGATAAGGACAAGCTATCCATGCCCGGCGTATCGGTATACATCAAAGACAAGCCCTCCAAAGGTACCACAACCGACAATGACGGTAATTTCAAGCTGAAAGTGGTTTATGGAGACAAAATGATATTTTCTTTTATCGGCTTCAAACCGTCGGAGCACGTGGCCATCAAACCCCAAACCGACTTAACGGTCACACTGCTTGAAGACAACAATTCCCTTGATGAAGTGGTTGTCGTCGCACTGGGAAACGTTCAGCGGAAAATCAGTTCGGTAGGTGCCATTACGACGGTCAGCACTAAAGATATCCAGTCCCCCTCCCCTTCCATCAGTAACTTGTTGGGAGGCAGGGCAGCCGGTGTCATTTCCTTGCAGAGCAGTGGCGAGCCCGGTCAGAATATCGCCGATTTCTGGGTACGTGGTATCGGTACGTTCGGAGCCAACAGCAGTGCCCTTGTACTGATTGACGGTCTGGAAGGCGACCTCAACACCATCGACCCTGCCGATGTCGAAAGTTTCTCCATCCTGAAAGACGCGTCGGCAACTGCCGTGTACGGAGTAAGGGGAGCCAACGGAGTCGTATTGGTCAACACCAAGAAAGGCCTTTCGGGCAAAATTCAGATTACCGGACGTTTCAACACCACGCTGTCCGTCCTCAACCGTCTGCCGAAATATCTGGGAGCTTATGAGTATGCGCAGTTAGCAAACGAAGCCAGAGCGGTACGGAACGAAACACCTTTGTATGACGATACGGAAATGGGAATTATACGCGACGGTCTCGACCCCGACCTCTATCCCAACGTAAACTGGCAGGATGAGATACTCAACAAAACATTCTGGCGGCACACTTATTATGTAAGCGGACGTGGCGGAAGCGATGTGGCACGTTATTTTCTGAGCCTGGGAGGTAAAAACGAAAGTGCGGCCTACAAGGTAGACAAGAACAGTATATACAGTTCGAACGTCAGCTACAACACCTATAATTACCGTATCAATCTAGACGTGAACCTGACCAAATCAACGAAAGTTTATTTGGGTTCTGACGGATTCCTCTCCCAGTTGAATCAGCCCGGCGTAGCCAATACCGAATATATATGGGGAGCACAGTCGCGGCTTACTCCATTGTCCATTCCCACCCAATATTCCAATGGTATGCTGCCCGGACGCGGTGCCGGAGAACTGTCATCGCCTTATGTCATGATCAACCATACGGGAAAGGCTGCCAACGAAGTGTACAAGGGCAAATCAACTTTGGCAATCAATCAGGACTTTTCCGAATTGATCAACGGGCTTAAACTACGTGTACAGGGAGCGTACGATATCCACAGCTACTTCAATGAACGGAGAAGCGTGCAGCCGGCCCTCTACAATGCGCTGGGCAGAGCAAGCGACGGATCACTCATCATGCAGGAGACCGTACAGGAGAAAAAAGCCTCGTACAGCAAGTCCACCCGCCAGTACCGCAAATACCACTTTGAGGCTACACTCAATTATGACCGGCTTTTCGGTACAGATCACCGGACATCCGCGCTGGTCTATTATTACATCAGCGATTCTAAAGACACGGACGACGCTACAAGTAATTTATCGGCCATTCCCTTGCGCTATCAGGGAGTATCCAGCCGGTTTACATACGGCTACAAGGACACTTACCTGCTGGACGTCAACTTCGGATATACCGGTTCCGAAAACTTCCAGCCCGGCAGACAATACGGTTTCTTCCCGTCCGTCGCATTGGGCTGGGTACCTACCGGCTACAAGTTTATACAAGAGGCGCTCCCCTGGCTCGACTATCTTAAAATAAGAGCTTCGTATGGTTCGGTAGGTAACGACCGGATTACCGACGTCCGCTTCCCTTACCTTACTAAAGTGAACGAGGGCACCGGATCAGCTTGGGGCGTTCCCGACATCGAGATTATCGGTGAGACACGTATCGGAGCTGATAATCTGGCGTGGGAAAAGGCCATCAAGTCCAATGTGGGTATTGAAGGAAAGTTGTTTAATAACAAGATCGATTTCGTTGTCGATATTTTCCATGATCAGCGTAACGGTATTTTCCAGCAACGGGTACAGGTGCCCGAGTTCGTAGGAGTGGTCTCTAATCCATACGCGAATGTGGGTAAAATGAAAAGTTACGGTGCCGACGGAAACATCAGCTTCACGCAGGATTTCACTCCCGATTTCGGCTTCACCTTACGGGGTAATTTCACTTACTCTAAAAATAAAGTACAGAACTGGGAGCAGGCTTATCTGGAGTATCCCTATCTGGAATACAATAATTTCCCGTACAATTCCATCCGCGGATATCAGGCAGTCGGACTGTTTAAGGACGAAGATGACATCAAATACAGTCCCAAGCAGACTTTCGGGGAGGTAATGCCCGGTGACATCAAATATAAGGATATCAATGGAGACGGTATGGTGGACAAGCTGGACATGGTGCCGTTGACACACAGCACTTATCCGCTGCTGATGTACGGCCTGGGGGCAGAAATCCGCTACAAGAATCTGACTCTGGGTGTATTGTTCAAGGGAACCGGCAAGACCTCTTTTTTCTATGTAGGTCAAAAGACGACAGTGAACGACGAAACCCGCCTCAACGGAATGGGGTATATGCCTTTCTTCGAGGGTAACACCGGAAACGTACTCACCCTGGCAGCCAATCCAGTCAACCGATGGATTCCCAGAGATTATGCCATCGCACACGGGATCGACCCATCCCTTGCCGAAAACCCGAACGCGCGTTTCCCCCGCCTACAATATGGAAATAACAGCAACAACAGCCAGTTATCCACCTTTTGGCAGGGCAATTCACGCTACATACGCTTGCAGGAAATCACCCTTAACTACCATCTTGCGACAGCTTTTCTGAGACGCATAGGTGTTTCTTCACTGGATATCCAATTCGTAGGTAACAACCTCTATGTATGGGATAAAGTGAAACTCTTCGATCCGGAGCAAGCACGCTGGAACGGCCGTGTATATCCCATCCCTTCCACCTATTCCCTGCAATTATATGTCAATCTCTAATAAATACATCATCCGATAAACGATAAAATGAAAACATCCTTAATAAAAAAAACAGCAAGAACGTTCTTCTTGGTTCAGGCAGTCATGTTAGTAACGTCTTGCAGCAACTTCTTAAACATAGACAATTACTTTGATGATGAATTCAACATCGACTCGGTTTTCACCAATGCCCGATATATGGAAGCGTATATGTGGGGAGCGGCAGCCATGTTCCCGGATGAGGCACAGACCATCCGTAACGGGTACACACCGGGACCGATGGCGACCGACGAAGGATTTAACGGACTGACCGGAAGTGGAACGGCCAATATCTATCACGGCATGGATTTCGCCAACGGAAAGATCACACAGGATTTCCTCGGAGACGGCTCCCCCAACCTGAACCAATGGGCCAAATACTACAAAATTATCCGTAAGTGCAACAGCATCCTGCAAAACCTCGACCGCCCGAAAGACCTGACAAACTCGGAACGGCTCAGACTGGAAGGATACACACGTTTTATCCGTGCCTTCGCCTACTACAATCTTTTGGTCGATTACGGTCCGGCAATCTTGCTGGGAGACGAAGTAGTGAATACCAACGAACCTATCGAATACTACGACCGCCCCAGGGCCACCTATGACGAAACAATGAACTATACTTGTGAGGAGTTCGAAAAAGCGGCACGGCTGCTGCCCTCGCCTCAGGATGTTTCCACTCTGGACTTCGGACGCCCCACCAAAGGAGCCGCACTCGGCCTGGTAGCCCGCCTGCGATTGATACACGCCAGCCCGCTGTTCAACGGGGGGCCTGTTGCCAGCTCCTATTTCGGCAACTGGAAACGCAAGACCGACGGTGTGCATTATGTCTCCCAACAATATGACGAAAGCCGGTGGGCAGTAGCTGCCGCCGCCGCAAAACGGGTGATGGATATGGGAGCGTACAAGCTCTATACGTATGCAAAAGACGACAACACGCCGGAGCTTCCCGCCGGAGTCACTTCCGACCCCAATTTCTATGACGCCTACCCGAACGGAGCCAACGGAATAGACCCTTTCAAATCTTATTCGGACATCTTTACCGGCGAAGCCGTAGCGTCCATCAACCCGGAATTGATCTGGGGAAGAAACACGACGTACCTCAACGAAACCATCAGCAAAGGTTCTTTCCCTCCCTCGATGGGTGGATGGGGACGTTTCTGCGTCACTCAGAAAGTGGTAGACGCCTATCTGATGGACGACGGCCGTACGAAAGAAGAAGCCGCCGCCGACGGATATTACTCGGAGACAGGCTTCACTTCCGAACCGCGTAACTTTTCCGGCTATCCCCTCAACGCCGGTGTATATAAGATGTACGCCAATCGTGAAATGCGGTTCTACGCATCTGTAGGATTCAATGAGGCAGTATGGCAGGCATTGTCCAGTTCGACTCTCAACAACCACACAGCCAAGTACTACTATCAGGATGAAGACGGTCGTGGCGGTGTTACAGCCACTTCGCCCAACTATCCCATCACCGGATACGTAATCAAAAAGTACAATAACCCGATGGATGCCTGGACCGGCACCGGAGCCCGCCATATCCAGAAAGCCTATCCCATCATCCGCTATGCGGAAATCCTGCTATCGTATGCGGAGGCACTCAACAACCTGACCGGCCCCCACACCGTAGAACTGGACGGTCAGCCTTATACCATGAGCAGAGATAAAGAGGAAATTAAAAAAGCATTCAATCAAGTCCGCTACAGGGCCGGACTGCCGGGGCTGACAGCCAATCAACTCAACAGTACGCCGGAAGTACAGAAACAGATAGAACGCGAACGTATGGTAGAGTTTTTATGGGAAAACAGACGTTTCTATGATGTCCGCCGCTGGGGTATTTATGAAGAGACAGAGCAGGAACCTATCCGTGGAATGAATCCCGACGGTGCAACCAAAGAGACCTACTACCAGCGTGTCATCCCTAGTTCTTCCTCATTCCTGACGAGGGTGGTTGACAAAAGGTCTGTCTGGGTGCCCATACCACGCAACGAAATGAGAAGACTGCCTTCTCTCGACCAGAATCCGGGTTATTAATCTAAATAACAAAAAAGAAAATGAAACGAGATTTTATAACGATACTCGCACTTATGACAGCGCTTTCGTCATGCAATGACGATGCGCTGTTTGAAAAGGAAATGTACAAGAATGTAGTGGCCCTGATCAGCAGTGACTACTATAACACGTTTGAAGAAGTGGTCACCTTGTCCCCTACCGGAGAAGAGGCGACAGGATATATCGCAGCCTGCACCGGAGGTACCCATTCCCCGAAACAAGACATGGTGATCGGGCTGGAAGAAGACCTGACTTCACTGGAATTCTACAACCGGTCTCTTTATGACGTCGATGAAGCCTGCTATGCCAAATTCCTGTCCAGTGACAAATACGAGATCGTAGATTACAAGATTCAGATCAATGCAGGCGAACGGACAGGCAGAACCATGATCAGGATACGTCCCGAAGGACTGTCGCCGGATTCTACCTACTTCGTAGGATTAAAAGCTACGGATATCTCCGGTGTCGAGATTAATGAAAGCAAAAACACCATTCTATATCAAATACTTATCAAGAACGATTATGCAACGCAGGGCGAAAACGTTTACTATTCAATGACCGGTCTGGCAGACGGGATGGCAACCGCAGGTAACAAGAAGATGTTTCCACTCACCCACAACAGCGTACGCGTGATAGCCGGAACGGAGTCTTTTGAAAGCAATGTGGATCACATCAACAAAACCGCCATCATACTGCAAGTGGAGGAAAACAATCATGTCACGATAAAGCCGTACAAGGATATTGAGGTAACTCAGATAGACGGTGACTCCAAATACCCCAATACATTCAAGATAGAGGAATCTTTCGGTCATACTTATAATGTATTTCTGCTGTCGTACCGATACACAAAGGATGGGAAAAGCAAGGTGATGCAAGAGGAATTGCGGCTGGAAATAAATAATTAACGCAAAAACCTCGTAAGGTTAACCCTTTTCTCTTTAATATTAATAACTTTGTATGCAAATCTTTTTTCGTACCACTATAGTGGCACGAAAGAAGAACTATAGTTCCCCTTGTGTCCCACTCTAGTGGTCCGCACGGGGAACTGTAGTAGAACGAATTAATATTTAAGCCGGATTCCTTAGTTTATAGGAACGGAAACATTAATAACACAACAAAATAACTTAAGTTATGAGCGCACAGTATGACCTTTACGAGACTCCCGATATCAAGCAGACAGGAGAAAAACAACCCCTTCATCCCCGCATTGTTCCCAAAGGGACTATCGGTCAGGACGAATTTCTAGACCGCGTACACAAATTTACAGGAATCAGCCGTAGTTTGCTGGCAGGAGCAATGCAGTCTTTTCAAGATGAGTTAAAAGATTTACTGGCTAACGGCTGGATTGTAGAATTAGGCGAGATCGGCTATTTCTCCGTATCGCTGCAAGGACCACCCGTAATGCACAAGAAAGATGTGCGTGCACAATCAATCAAATTAAAAAACATCAACTATCTACCGACCAAACAATTCAAGCGGGAAGTAGGGTATGACATGAGATTGGAACGTACCGAATCTCTCACCCGCCCCAAAGGTAACGGACGTAGCGAAGCGGAATGTCTGGCATTAATAACCGCCCACCTTGAAAAATATCCTTGCATGACTCGCACTGATTATTGCTATATGACCGGTCACGACAAAAAGCGTGCACTAAAAGAGCTGAACGCTTTTATCGAAAAAGGGATACTGATGCGCTACGGAGCAGGAAAACAGGTGATTTATGCGAAGAAAATGTGAAGCATATAGCGTATGTCCCTAATTGAACTCATTAGATGAATAAGAAGAATATGTTTTATGGATAGCCAATATTTATGAAAACATACTGGATGGTATTAGGGAAGAAGACTTTTAGCAAAATACCTAGAGAAAATAGCAGCGGAACATCAAATGACCGCTGTTAGCATAACGTTAGGATCACAACAAAAGAATATCATTTTAGCCAACAATTGTAAACTTATCTCCTATAATCCTATCTTGTTCAGATGTAGTAGAAAATATCCACTAAAAATGAGCACTTATAAGAGCATATCCTTAATTATCATTGAAAACGAATGCTTACTCTTCTAGTAAGTAGAACGTTGACTCTTTCTCCATTATATTTACCAGGCTTCCAAAGAGGCATTGATTCAAAAACCTTAATCATCTTTTTCTCTTCGTTTGTATATTCATTCTTCTTTTTATTGAAAATTCTTACGCCTTTTATTTTACCATTCCTATTTACAACAAAACTTAGTTGAAATGTACTTTGTATATCATCCTCCGCCCTAAGATAGTTTCTAGTTACATATCTTAAGAATGCTATTTCTCCACCTGGGAAAGTAGGAAATTCAGTAACAAAGTCATAGACATTTAAAAAAGTGATCGAATCGCGTACTAGTACGAGCCTACCTCTCTGTTCTTGGGCGTGACATACCGTTTCGATAAATGTCAATACTACTAAAAGATAGTTATTCTGAGAAATATCTTTTTCCGTATATTTTCGTCTTTTTGAGCTAACAACAATACAAAAAAAATATTACACAGTGCTATTCTAAGTGAACATTTATTCTTTGAGTCATCAAAACATTCACCTTCTTTCCGTTACATATTCCTGGTTTCCATGCAGGCATAGAATTAAAAACTTTAATCATAGCATTATCAGCATTACTATATTCCTTTCTGTTTTTCTTGTGGATTCTAACCCCTTTCAATTTACCAGTCTTATCAACAACAAAAGTCAAATTGAATGTACTTTGCACATCATTTTCAGGTACGCGATAATGCTTTCCCACATACTGTAGCAAAGCACTTCCACCACCTGGATAACTAGGAAACTCATCAACAACTTGATAAACATCCATTTTTGTAACTGTATCACGCATAAGTGAAAAACCACACTGTGCTTTTACGGTTCTACATGATATTAATACTACAGATAAGATTGTGATAATTAATATTCTAAAACTATTCTTCATACTTATATGTTTTATGGATTATTCCAATAATTATTAAAATACTCTATGTATCTCTGATTATACTCCTCCGTTGTTTCATTCTCCTTCCTAATGGGTCTTTGACCATACCCTTTCATTTGCATCATTATCGATTTAATCAAAAAAGAAAGCTGACCTTTAGTTATTTGATTCATTCCTGAACGTGAGTTATAGATTTCTTTATAACTTTTTCCATCTATTTTTGTACTACCATAGTTCATTATGTTTTTGTGGATATTATTTGCCGTTGCAGATGTTGTCACATATCCATTATCTGTTTTAATTAATTTTGTATCTGAAATATGCGGTGTATCAGTCAAGTCTTGCAAATTAAGCGTATGGAATAATTCATGTACGCCTGTTTCGCCCAACTCCGTCATTTCACTTATATTGCTGACATTTAATTGAACATCCCCATAATAAGTAAATCCTAGCCCCATAATGTCATTATCCCCGTTTAAAGTTATTGTAGGAGTTAAACGGTTAGGATCTTTCCCACCATCAAAACTCATCGAAGCGGAAATTCTCCCTCCCGACACATCCTGAAAAGTGTTATTCAGCTGCATACTTATAGCCGTCTTAATTTCACCGATTTGTGAACTGGTCAAATTGAGGTCTGAGCTAGTCCTTAGATTTACAGCCAAAGTTACAGTCATAGTGCCATTAGCATTCAGGACAATGCCCCATTCCTTACCATTAACATCAACCAACATCACTGGATTATTACCACAATATGCATACGGTGACACTGAATAATACTTCTCAGCCATCGGATCGACACTAGTGAAACGGCCTAGCGTTGCCTCCATCTGTCTGGCATCATAATCATATATATCCAACCCATTCTCCGTATCCAACTCCTTCCCGTTATACTTATAAGGCTGCTTGTCTGCAAAAGAGCCCTCTGCAAAATACATACCATAAGGATAATAATGATTCGTCTGAATCACTGTTCCATCAGACTTAGCAACAACACGGTTATTTCCCAAATGATCCTGAAGATAGAAATGGTATACCCCATTCTCAATATAACCTCCATCAATCAGGATACGTTTCAAAGAACCATTCTCATAAATCATATTACCAACGTAATCGGTACGCTTCACAGTAGATGACCTGTGAATGACAGAAAGCTTCTTACCACCGGCTGAGTAAACATACTCATTAACCGGATTGTTCGCTCCGCTAAAACTTATCTGCTGGGGTAAATTCAGGAAATTATATTCAATCCTACTAATTCCCTTATTCAAATCTTTCACCATATTGCCATTCCCATCATAACTGTACTCAACAGCACTATGGGAACCGTCTTTGAAATCCATCGACATAGATAAGCTGGGGTTCGTACCCTTATCCTCGACACTAACCAACTGGTTCCCATTATAGCCCAAAGTAAGGTCATCCACAATACCATAGGTGCTTGTTCCTACATTACCATGACGACTCAAACTCAGCATATTCCCATGCTTATCATAACAATATGAAGTATTAAATTTGTCACTTACTACATTACCCTCCAGATAATCGGCACCGGTAAGGCGTGAAAGGTTATCATAAGAGAAGTTATAACCACGATTCTTGTCATTAGCCACTTTCCAATCCATACCAGAGATACTACCATTGTAACTAGGATTATTCGTGCCGCTGCTACGATGATCATTATAATATAACGTTTGAGTAAATAATGAGTTAGAGGTTGTTTTTATCCACGAACGAATATTATATGTATAATTCGTTTTAAAATTGCTTTGACCATTATAACTGTTAGATTTCAATCGCCCCAATTCATCATATTCATTGCTAACAAGTGTAACTTCTACCCCATTGTTCAGTTTATGTGTAGTAGCAAGTAAGCGGCCCGCATGATCATAAGTATAAGTAAGAACTTCTTTTTGTTCCTTTTTTCCCTCCGCTGTGTGTGTATGAGTGATTTGTACAGGCTGTCCGACAAAATTATATGCTGTATATCTCGCTTCTATACCCCCCAAATAGTTGGTTTCTTTTAACTGTATAAGACGTTTTTGCTTGTCATAATACATCGTATTATAAAGATAAGCATTGGATACACTGCCATCAGAGGCTAATACACTTATCGCTACACCTGTTAATAATCCTTTGTGTTTGTATTTGCTTTGTGAAGTGTCATCTCCATAACGCTTCAAATAACCGGCATCTATACCTGACGAAGTATATGATAAACCTGCATTTGAAAATCCGCCTAATGCACGAAAATCATAATGGTCATAGTAATTCGCTGTCATTACAATGGGCGAAGCGAGTGTTATTCCTGTTATTATATACCCCATCAATTCATCACTGTGCCCCGGATACCATTCTGCTCTCACTATACTATCAGCAAGAGAATCAATTGCTGGAGTATGATCATCAGTACAGATACCAGTTAAAACAACGCGCCCAAAGATATCCGGAATTGAGAAAAGCCATTCATTTCTCTTTCGTTGTTCGCCATTTTGTGACAGTATTAACCGGTCAGCTTTATCATATACATAATATATCCATTGTACCCCTGGTATACGTTTAGCAATGCATCGATTACGGTTATCATACTTATATAGATAAGCGTAATCCCGAATAAAATCATTTCCCATATTAGACCATGTAGTCCCTGTCTTCATTGCATCGGACGCCAATGGAGGAAGTACAGCTTTTAGATTGCCTAATGTATCGTAAATATAATAAGTATCATAAAAAGTCCTTATATTCCCATTATTTACACAACATCGGGTTAGTATCCTCTGTCCCTGTTTGTTCTTGAATTCGAATGAAACATTACCGTCCTCATCTTCGACGCGGGCAACAGTTAGCTCATTAGCGCTATAAGTACCAATCTTATTGATAATTAACACTGTATCACTGACTGATGATTCCGTTGTTGCATATTCTATACACGTTAAGGAATCAATATCCGACAAGTTAGTAAAGTCGCTATAAGTAACACCTTTTCTCTTCCTGTGCCAATCTTCTCCGGCTCCATATTGCTTACAGATAAAATTTAAAGGACTGTCTTCGTAAACAGGGAAGCTATAAGCCTGAGAATCACCATCATAACATCTTTTAGCTTTCGATATTATAGAGTCAGGACGAACGTAAGAACCATTATTTCCACTGATATAAACAGGTAGCCAACTCCTGGATTCCCTACCATAAACATCATATTGTTGCATAGTGGCTAAATCGCCATATGTAGGAGTAATTCTTGTTTGCACAGACTGTACAGGCCTGCCAAGTCCGTCAAAGAAATCTTTACGTTCCAGATAAGTATCCCCTGACTCACTCCTCATTGTCCGAGTACGAATATAATTTTGATTAGGACTTATTGGACCTAATACGGGCTCAGGATCGTATGATTCTATTTCAGGAATTGATTGTGGTTCTTGATGGGTGGCTTGTAATACAAAAAACAAATCCCCATTCATAGGCATGCAGATTTCACTACCTGGAAAAAGCTGATCTATACTAGTAATATGTGTGTCTTTATGTTCAGCATCTACAACGTAGAAAACTAAAGCAAGCAGGTGTCTGTCATTCGGTGTGCTTGGTATCGGCACTTGGGATATAGTATCCAAAGATAAGTGAAGATATCCTTTAGAAAAAGTAGAAGATGCTATCGGTTTGAGATTGAACTGTCTGTCAACAACTGCAAAACGTGGGAAACCGCTTCCATTATAATTTATATTAAAACTTATATAGAGAGGTGAGCCAAAAACACTAAATTCCATTTCTGTGAAAACCTTGTTAATACCACTTGTGGAAATGCTTCCTTTGCACAAGAATTCTTCCCAACATAATGCCTGGCATTCTGTATTAAAGTAAACTGCATTATCTGCCGCTGGCAGAAACTCCGGATGATACACCACCTGTGCATCCACATTCGGCAAGCTCATTATCAATAATAAGCTCGTTAATATATGAATAAGCCATTTTGATTTCATTCCTTTTTTTATTTTATTCTGCATGATAATACTCATATTCCTCAATTACCTTACCTGAATCATTTTTAACCCGAAGAAGACGACCTAGAGAATCATATTCATAGTAAACCGTTATGCCTGTCGGGTCTGTTATTGTCAGAATGCCAATTAGTGGCTTGTAAGTGTATGTCGTTACAGAGGCATTGCTCATTGCGGGATCAGAGCGAAGATTATTAATCAATACCCAGTCTGAGTCAGTCGGAGCAATCCGGGATGAAATAGCATTTAAAGTAGATTCATTGAGAATTCCCAATACATGACTGTAAGTGGTATTTTTTATTTCTGCAATCGGATATTGCCCTTTATAGGCCCAAAGCAAAACAGTGCTAGTGCCATCCAGAGTCGTATACTGCCGGATGTTCCCTTGCATATCATACAAGTCATAAAAGATATCTGTACGGTAATCACCATATATTTTGCTTTGTTTGGATGAAGGTAAATACATATTGCCAAATGATGAGTAATTTGTCTTCATTCTTCCTATTTCGTTTCGGGAGAAACTAAGATTATACTTTATTCTTTCAATAATTGGAGACAGAATATTGGCTGTAACCATGTTATTATAGATTGCATCGGTAAAATCCTCAGGGTAATTATATTGCTCTACAATTGGATAGGCCGTCTTTTCCTTCAATTGATTATTTTGATTATAAGAATAGGACTCATTAAAAGTCACGATTCCACTATCAGTATAATCAATGACATTTTTTGCATCTAGACGATAAAAACCCATATGAAGGTCATATTCTATATAATCGTAGCAAGTCGACACAAACCGGTAGACATTAATTGGATTAAAATTGCCAGAAATAGTTACTTTTATTTTATTTTTCACCTTCAGTTCTTTAGAAACTTCTTTATCGACACCTGAATAGACATAATTTTCTTCCTTTTTTATCGTACCATATTGGTCATAATATATTCGGTTTGTAAGTACTGGTTCATAACCTAGATACGAACTTACCCAAAATCCCCTGCCAAAAGTATTGTTCGGCATTATCAAATTAATGGAGTAATCCCCAGCAAATGACGTAATATAGGCTCTTTGCGCAATAGATTTTCTCTCATTGAATGGGATGTGCCCGAACCGCATCACAGTTTTCCCGTTATATTTATTTTGGCCTTGATCATATTGCAATATACTGACTTTCCCGTATCGGACAGATGAGCCCCACAATTCTTCTTGTATTGGAGTTGTAGAGAAAATTAGTGTCCTGGTACCTCTATATGCTATATTCCCAAAACCTGGAGCCTCAACTTGTTCAAAAAAAGATAAGCCATATTGTTCTTCCGCAAAATCTGTAGCTGAAAGATGAACCTCTACCTTAGCTTCTCCATATTGATATTCCGTTATAATTGGAGTTGAATCCTCTGCTATTTTAGAAGTTATTCTTTTTATCCGCAATCCTCCTACTTTTACTCCCTCATCATCCTCATGTGATTCATATTCATACTCGGTAAAACCACCGGTTGGAAATACTATTTTCTGCAAAGAATACTCGTTCGATGTCGGATTCGTACCGGCAGAACGATTTCCGAACCCCTTTATATAATAAGAATCCACAACTTTTTCAAATTGTGTATATTCATCTATCCCTGAAATTTTCTTCTTATATAACAGCTGTGGATAGGTTCGGAACAACTCATGTATCCATGTTCCAGCTCCGCCGTATCCCCACTCATTTGTGACTGAATTAGATAAAGGCGGATAATAAGAAAAGGCATATTTTTCTTTGGAAGATGGCAGTTCTCCACTAATAACAAGCGCCTTTAGTAAATTATGTCGATTGATTCCTCCTTTTGTTACTAGTTCATAATCGAAATGTACTTTTTTAATCAATTCATTACTCATATTGTATATCTCAATATCACTGACAAGCTGGTTCCATTGATAACGTTGTTCAGTATTTGACCCACTCGGATATGGCATCCCTCTTCGTAAGAACACTATTTTACAATTAGGTGCATCTATTTTTTGTACCAATAAGGACGAAGTCTGATAGTCTGTAAAAGAATAAGGAAAAGAAAATCTATCTCCGGTAAGTTCGCCACCGCCAGGAGATACATTATCATATGGAATCCAATTTGTGTAGAAAGGAGCTTCAGTATATGAAAAATGAGTAGCCCAACCTTCATTATACATTGTTGCATATTTGGAATATTCAAATCTAACTTCCTCATTATAAGGAGTTAATATTTTCGATAAGGGCCATCCAATGATCGTGTTATTGTCAGATGCGTATTCTTTATTATCAACACTCATTTCGTAAATAAAACCCTCTCCGTCAGTGACTGTTATATTTCGAAATGAATAGGTACCGTCCCCGCCTGAAAAAGAGATCCTATCCCGATTATTTTCAGCGATTAATGCCCTGACCTGCCCCGTTCTCGTACTGTTTTGAAGAATAAAATGTCCAGATGATGAAGGTAGTATATATGAAAAATGATCATGTTCCCCATCTTGTGCCCCCAAAACAAATCGGCTTAAATATGTATCTTTGTCCATTCGTTGCTGTGCAGTACTGGTGTATCCGTCCAGATTAGCATAATTAGATTCCCAGGTAGCATAGCTATATCTATCAACTCTTTCGTCTTCTTCGCCATATACGGATCTCATGACTTTAAAGCCACCGACATTTAGACTCCACCCCGCCCCAACATCACCGTCATATTGATGGGCTTTGATACCAGAAGCATGGTAAGAAAGAACAATAGGAATTTTCAGACCTCTTACTTCTAATTCATATAAAGGAATACGAATATCAGGTATTCCTGTACATTCATTTATTTTATGATTCAAGTATTTCTGATAAACAGCTGATTGCGGTGAAAGAGGGATTACTTGAGGCACCAATGGGTCTTCTGCACCAGACTCAGATGAATATAGTGACGTTTCCCATACAGAGTCTCTCACTTCCTTTGTATTTCCTTGTACACAAAAACATACAAATAAAAAAAACAGAGAAGATAATCTTTTCATAAAGCACATATAATTCATACAACAATAACAAACAACTTCTATATTACATCGACATAGAGAGAAAAATCAACATTTTTTCTGCAATAATAACCTGTACTTACTAAAAGCCTATAAATGCAGAAGCTGATTTGTATAGCTTCTCGTATAAAAAAGACCTAAGAAGTATTATCTTTACAAGACAATTAAAATAATCAACCGCTATTTGTTCATATAATCCAATTCATACATTAGGAGCGAAGTCATACCTTGATCCTGTTATACTTACTCATAGAGCAAATGAACCACTCTCTTAATGATTACTAATCATAGCACAAAATCTTTTTAGGTTAGATGAATTCATGAATTTAAC
>SKEE01001384.1_pt1 | contig 20134 bp, 23 predicted proteins | sample 4826661 | NCBI WGS metagenome assembly SKEE01 (sample SAMN11008817, study PRJNA524170) | human gut metagenome | biome: Human fecal sample; material: Feces; isolation source: fecal sample from pouch patient p20 | host: Homo sapiens | place: Israel: Tel-Aviv | collected 2016-11-14
CATTACGGATTATATTTTTTATTACAACAATAAACGTATCAAGACAAAATTAAAAGGACTCAGTCCTGTGCAATACAGAACTAAATCCTTTCAATAATTTATTGTCCAACTTTTTGGGGTCAGTACACATATGCTGACTTTTTATTATGTTCTAAACACCTATTTTCAACTTTAATTCTTTAATGTATTTCTTTGAAACAAGGCAAGATTGACCACCGACAAAGTGCACCAAACTATTCTTTTTATCTAAGCACACAACATTATCAAGATTAATCAGATACGATTTGTGGCTTCTAAAAAAGGTCTGATTAGCAGCCATTACTTCTTTGATTGAACCATAAAAATTACGTTGTCCCGACTTTGTAACCAACTTCAGTCGATGACTTTCAGCTGTTTCAAAATAAAGAATTTCATCCATCGGAATACGAATAGTAGCTTTATTATTTTCAAATACAAAAAATTCCTGTGGCATCGTAAGAGCCTGATTTTCGATGACCTTTCGCAAACAATTTTTTAAATTAATTTTTATCGAACTGTCTTCATCTGCCTTATCAATAAAATCAAGTGCACTAACCTGTGCTCGGTAAGTCAACAACATAAACTCGGAATGCGTCGTAACAAAAACAATCGTAGCTGTTCTAGATTTCTCCCTAATTTTCTTAGCGACTTCAATTCCCTTTTTATTATCACCATTGATATCAATATCTAAGAAAAAAATTTGTGGGCAAGATTCCTCAACAAAATTTGGAAAATGAGACGGCTCACTAAATATTTCAAAATGACGATAGTCCCACTGATTTTCATCGAGTAGTTCATCAATCATCCTTTCAATCCGAAATTGCTGATTTACATTGTCCTCCAATACATAGATGTCAATCATTGCTCTTCTCCCTTAAACAATAACTTCTTTTTATCATAATTAACCATCTATCATTGTAACATATAAAAATCCCTATCGATTGATAGGGACAAAAACTAGCTATAAACAATGGAAAATCTGTCATTACTGAACAAATAGTAGAAAAATCGTTACGGTTGATGAAGGATACGATTACTCCGTTTTTTTATTTCTACACTCTTATTAAGTTATTACATCAAGCAGTTCTCTTTTTATGGATGGATTTTTCTCTCAGACAAACATTACATTAGCGCATAAATCACCTATATCTCCCCCGAAAATGATTTTAAAAGTTGTAAGTATTACCTGAAAATAGATGTCTAAATTGGAAAAATACTTGATGATACCCTTACTATCTTCCCTTTTTATTCTCCAACAAATAGTAGGTATCAATAACTTCAATATCCAGTAGGAGCCATGACAATTTCTTGACGATGATACCACTAACCCCAAAGGCACATACATTCAATAAAATTTCATTGCTTCAGCTGAGTCGTTATCTTTTGATAACTATATCTATCATACCTTTTTTTCAGCCAATTTTACGTCCAATTCCTAAGAGGTCAAAAAACATTCCTGAAATGACCAAAATTTGGATTTTTTAGCCATTTTTCCCCTCATAAACTCTCACAACTTGCGTAAATTTGTAATCGAAACTGCTGGTTCCAACTGACAAATTCTCGTAATCATCCTGAAAATCAACCAATGTCGCAAGACCCAGACCGCGATTCTCACCTTTTGTTGAGTACCCGCGCTGGAAAATATTGGATAAATCCACAGATTTTTCCCTAGTCGAATTTTCAATGATAAACACAAAATCTCCATCTTGGTAAAAATTCGCTACTGCGATTTTGGGATTTTCCGACTCTAAAGCAGCCTCGATGGCATTGTCAAATAGAATCGACAAGATTCGAATATAAGAAATCAACGGAATAGCTGGATTTTTCATTGGCTCTGCCACCTCTAAACTGATTTCAATGCCACGATTTTCAGCCTCCAAAAATTTAGCCGACATGAGATTTTTGACGGCACTGTCTGAAATATTTGCTAGTCGCGTCAAGTCAAACTTATTGTTTTTGACCAGCTTTGCTGAGTCAGCTGTGATTTCTTCGTAAATTTTTTTGATATTATCAAGGTCACCTTGATCTATCCCAACCTTCAAACTCATCAAAACGTTGGCATAATCGTGACGAAAACTGCGTACTTCTTGGTACAAACTCTCCACATGTTTACTATAATTTTCTAAAGCCGCAACCTCCATTTCCTGATTGCGAAGCAGCTCATTTTTCTGCTCCTGCCTGTGACGGAAATTAAGATAGAAGAGGAAAGCAAAAAGGAGAACGAAATATATGAATGAACCGTATTCATGAATTTTTTTAGCAACTATACTATCAGAAGGCATTATTAGAGGTAAAAAGTCGAAACCAAAATAATAGAATGCCATTAGACAATTAATAACTATTACGGTCTTAACTTTTAAATAACTCTCCAGAGTCCTTCTAACATTTGAAATATCAATATTCAGCCATTTTGAAATCAAATAATAAAGCGTCGGTGGAACAAGCTGCACTGAAAACATAATTGCAGACATCGACTCAAACGGCGATACCTTAATATCTAAAAATTCATACAAGAAATAACCGTAGTTTCTTTGAAGAATGGTAAAAACAGTAATAGGATATAGCGCATAAAACAAATGGTACCTAAATTTCAGACTTGGCTTATGACGATAAGATAAATACATTAAACTAAAAAGCAATGCTAAATCTTTCCCAAAAATCATTAACATCTTCGAAAAATGAAGCGTCAACACATTGAAAAAACTTAGGCATATATGAAAGCCAACACCATAAATCCCCCATTCGGCGATGCTTAGTTTGTTCTTGGTGATTTCTTGAAATAATATTCCAAATATTATTAGACTTAGCAAGTTTCCTAAAAAGGCTAAGCACTCAGGTAAAATACTCACTTAAATCTTCCTTTTCTCATTTATTGTTTACTATCTAAAGATTTTAATCTAAAAAAGTGACTTTTTTTATTGTATCACGTTGATAAAATATTGGGTATACTTATTTTTAGCAACAAAAAAAGAGCTCGCAGCCCTTGGTATATATCATTTTTAAGCAACTTCTAAAACATTCTAATTTCCATTAATTTTCTAAGTTCCTTAAATTTTTCACCTTGCTCTTTAGTGAGGTGAACTTTGCTTCTTAAAACGACATCTGTCAATTCTATACTCATACGATTCATAAGAAAAGGAAATGATGTCCCGCTAGTTTTAAATTCATTAAGATAATATGTCAACAATTTACTTAAAGCTTCCGCAGAATCATTAGTCTGTAAATCCGAAATCAGCTCTTCAATAATAGAAATAGCTTCTTCTCTTCTTTCTTTTCCACCTGAAAACCATTTTAATTTTGCCATTTAAAAATTCCCCTGTCTTCCTACCTAATGTTAATGGAAAATAACTCCTGTCGCAACTAAACCACGCGCAAGATTTTCTTCAAATAAACCATAGCTTGAAATTTTCTTATAAAAATCATTCACATTTGGGCTCATTTTTGTCTTTTTAGAAATGTTTTTGACACCAATCTTACGTAAATCAGAAGCAAGATTCACAACAGATTCGTCAAAATCTTTTCCAGCTTCTACTGCGTTTTTAAAAACAAGCAAGACTTGGCGTTCTTCTTCCTTAGTTTCAGCAGAAAGCACAAGATCATAAACATCGTTTAACAAGTCTTCTTTTACCAATTTTCCCATAAAGTCCTCCTTCGGCAGCTTATTCACAAAAAGATAAATAATCCACCGTAAATTCAAGTTTCTCAAACTCATCATCAGTCAAGCCGTACTGCTTAGCAAATTCCCTTTTGAATTCGCTGTATGGCATACGCGTTCGACATAACCAACGATTGCCTGTAGTGATATACCATTTTCCCAGATGCTGGACTTTCTTTGAAAATACCAATCTTCTTGACAATCGGAATTGATTAATCCCGTAAACTCTTACGGGGTAGCTCGTTGGAGAAAGAATTCCCCTAATAAAAATTTTTATACCAACAGTCATCATATCTCCCATTTTCCCTTCACACTGTTAGCTATATTATAATCCTTTTTTATCAAAAAAACCGTCAAAGTCGCAAACGGTCGTTTTTTCGTCGTAAACGGTAAAAATGTCCTTTCAGGAAGTTTTTTTGACCTCTTAGGAACTTGGCGTTAACCAAGGATATTTTCTGATAAAATAATCTTCGGGAGGAGGTTAAATCATGAATGAATGGAAATTATCAGAATTAAACTCTGTTAAGAATTTAACAGAAGCTGATTTGGAGAAGACAGTTGGAGGAGATACCACTCTACTCACTGGTGTTGTTAATTGGTTTAAAATTTTTAATAAGCCTAAAAAACATACGTAAGCAAAAAGCATTCGACTTTCTTAGTCGAATGCTTTTTTAATACGTATCGTTTGGCAAAAATGATAATTTTTACTATCTGTTTGAACAATTAAGTCAGGATATTTTCTCATCATCTGATGAATTGTTTTAAGACCAATACCTCGACCATACCCTTTACTTGAATAATCTTTTTGATAAATCAAATTAACTGGAATATTTTCTTCTTTAGTTGAGTTATCCACAATTAACACATAATCATCATCTTGATAAAAACAAGCAATCGTAATGGCTGGATTTTCTGCCTCAAGCGCAGCTTCAATCGCATTATCACATAAAATAGCAAGTATACGAATATAATCCAAAAGTGGCATTGCTGGTGCACCAATCTTATCTTTAACTTCAAGATTGACCTCAATATGATTAGCCTCAGCTTCCAAAAATTTGGCAGACAATAAACTTTTTATCGCATCGTCATCGATATTAGCTAAACGCCCAATGTTAAACTTACTATTTTGAATAAAATCAGCTGAATCCGTCAACACAGAATCATAAATATGTCGAACAATCCCCATATCATTCTGCTCAATGCCCTCTTTCAAACTGGCTAAAATATTGGCATAATCATGTCTAAAAGCTCGTAATTCTTCATACAAGCCCTCAATCTGTTTACTATAAGCAGACAGCGAACGCAGCTCTTGCTCACGCGCTGAAGCAATCTCCTTTTCAAGCTTATTTTGGTAAGTGCGGTTCATGTAAACAAGCATACTAATGAAAAATATAAAATATAAAAAAACTAACCATTGTCGATAGATTAAAGTTGGCACTTTCTCTTCAAAATCTACTGCAGTCAAATATTCAATCACAACATAATAAAAAATCATTGTAATATCTGTAAAAACTAATTTTTTACGTAATAATTTTGTTTCACTGATATCAATAAAAGTTTTAAAATCGATTTTTGATATTTTGATACTTAAGAAGTAAACAAGTAACACAGACAATTGTACAACGATAAACAATATATCATTTTTACTTAGACCAATATAATCTAATCCGAATATTGGAAGAACAAAAAGACTAATAGTCCTAATAATAATGCTATCAATAACCCATGGAAAGCTACCATTGAACATATGTAAGGATAACGGTAAGTCTTTTCTATTGAGATATGATAATAAAAATAGTATTAATATTCTTCCCACGATAGTAGGAAATGATGTAATATCAATAACAAAAAATGACAATGATATCGTTACAATTTCCCGTAATTTTAGCTTTTCTCCTCTTACATTCGCAAAAATTGTCATGATAACAGGATAATAAACAAGCTGTGAAGCAAAATAAATCAAAAGCGCTTTCATCATCCCCTCACCTCATTTCTGCCATTAGGCTTTTGACTTTGTCTCGTGAGACTTGGCAGTAAGAGCCATTTGCAAAATAAGCTGTTCGGGTACTTTTATCAAATTCAGCAACATTATTTACATTAATCACAAAAGAGCGGTGACATTTGAACAGACGTTCATCTGATTTGGCAACCTCCGCAATCGTTCCGTAAAATTCAGTTTGACCTGTTTTTGTGTGTAAAATCACTCGGTGAACGGTTGGCGATGTTTCAAAATATAAAATATCATCGTAAGCTACACGAATTCTCGCCTTGGCAGTTTCAAAAAGGTAAGAATTCTCACCTAAATTTCCTTTTTGATGCTTAAGAGCTTCCTTCAAGCATAACCCTAAACGTTGTTCAAAAGCTGCATCATTTAAATTTTTATCAATGAAATCAATCGCACCAACCAATGAATGATAAGTTAAAAGCATAAATTCAAAATGTGTCGTTACAAAAACAATAATAGCTGTCGAATCCTTTTCACGGATGGCTCTTGCCACGTCAATTCCTTGCTTTTCATCCCCTTTAATTTCTAAATCAAGAAAAAAAATCTGATGACTATCTTCTTTAGATACTCTTGCAATAATATCCTTAGATACCGCAAAAGCTTCCAAGTGCTGATAAGCCCAATTATTTTTTCTCATAATTGCCTCTATCTGTCGCTCAATACGAAATTGTTGCGTGATATTATCCTCAAGGATAAAAATATCTAACATAAATCTCTCCCTAAATAATTTTCTTTACCTAAAAAACAGTAACGCACTCATTATAGAAAAATTTTATAAAAATGACAAGAATATCACAATTAGGATCCAAGTACAAAAAATTCAAACTCTATCAGATTTATTTTTAGCGTCGAAAAAAAGATAGCAAAGTAACTAAAAAAACACTACTGAAAACCTATGATACATCTGACGATGATTTCTATCAATAAAATACAACGCACCATAAACTAGCAACTTTCAAAATCACTACAAATAATTTTGTACCATTATTTCTATGCAATTTGTTTTAATTCTAAAATTTCACAAAACAGGTAGTTTCTTGATTTAGTTAAAAATTTTTAAGATTATTTTCCTTTCATTACTGTTGGAATTTCCCCATTAAAGAGATAATCATAAAGTTCTTTCCCAGAAATACCGCCACCAATCCATGCACTTACAATTTGACCATTTTGCAAACGAATAATGGTAGGTGTTCCTGGAATGCCAACTGTTTTAAACAAGAAATTCGCGGCAGCTTCATCGAAATCCTGACTGTCTGTATCATAATATTCCAGACGATTATTCAAAAGAATATTAAAATCCTTTAACTCTGAAGAAAATTGACGGCAATAATAACAAGTTGGACGTCCAATATAAATCACGTGCTCTTTGCCATCTTCTTTAAACATAGAGTATACATCCGTGATTGAAACTTGATTAAAATCCGAGATGTTTTCTTCATACTGTGGAATAGTAACTTCAGACTCTTCTGCCTCATCTGATACTTCTAAATTAGTTGCACTCGATTGTGCCTCTTGAACATCATTTGACTGCTCAACTGAATTTCCTACAGAATGATTAGCAACTTCTGTCACTGCAGTTGTAGGCACAAGCTCATCATCAGCAAAGACAGAAACAGTTGCCATTGATAAAATACTTGCAGATAGTAAGATTGTTGATTTTAAAATACTCTTTTTCATAAAGTCTCCTTTTAAAAGAAAAGCTGATAGATATAACTGGTTGAAACCAAAACATACAAAGCTCGACTCTCAACCAGTATTTTATACTTTCCAATTTAATAAAATACATTAGCACCATTTAATCAAATAATTAAAGCAGCTCTAATTAATAGTGCTGCTTTAACCTATAGTTTTAGATATAAATGATAATTATAGAGAATCTTCCTCAATAATTTGATAATGTTTATAAAATTGCTTTTTTGATACAACACGATGGTTAGTAATATCTAAAAAATCCCCGATATATCCCACAGGGTAAGAGGCGTAACCAGGGTAACTAAACAAACTGATTTTTAAATTAAACTTCATAGACGGATTTATTCCACTCATAGAAATTACTAATTTATCATCATTCCATCTCAAATAGTTTTGTTTAAAAGCTTGCTGAACCCATACTGGTTGAACATTCGTCTTACTTATTTCCCATACGTCAGACAGTCGACCATTATATAATGCTTTCATAATTACATACCATATTTCTTTTTCTAAAAAATTCTAGATTCTCTTTAAAATAATATCATTCCTCATTAATTACAAGCATTAGGTGTTCCACCTGTTCCTCCAGGAGCACAATAATGTACAGGACCACGACGTGGATACTTTCCATTTAATTGAGCTACAACTTGATCAGGGTTAACAGGATGTGCAGCATTACCTATAGCACCCAATACATCTCCAATCCATTCCATACCCCCGCCTTCAACTGCAGCAAGCTGAATCTCTGTCATTACATCAAATTGTTCAAAAGTTTTTGTATTCATTTGAATACCTCCCAAAAATAATTTTGCCGTTGCAACTGACAATTCTTAGTTTAGCATAAAATTTTGCTTATAAACGTAAATGTCGTAAACGGTAATTTTTCAAAAAATTTTTTACCATTCGCGACTGAATTTTAACCGTTTACGACATTTGTGTTCACGACAACTCATTTTGTGGCATAATATCTTTTGACTCTGTTTTAGAAGGAATGGTTTTATGTGGAGATATAAATACGTTAGTCAGATTGATATGAGAGATTGTGGGGTGGCTGCTCTTGCTTCGGTCGCTAAACACTATGGCTCGCACTTTTCGCTTGCTCACCTGAGAGAATTGGCTAAGACTAGTAAAGAAGGCACAACTGCTCTTGGAATCGTCGAAGCGGCAAAGAAAATTGGTTTTGAAACACGCGCCATTCAGGCAAATATGGAACTTTTTGAAATGCCAGATATTCCTTATCCCTGTATCGTCCATGTCAATAAGCAAGGCAAGTTACAACATTACTATGTCGTCTACAAAGTCAAAAAAGATTCTCTAATCATCGGTGACCCCGATCCAAGCGTCGGTGTGATAAAAATGGCTAAAGCTGATTTTGCCAAGGAATGGACTGGTGTTGCCATCTTTCTAGCGCCAGCTCCTACATATAAACCGCACAAAGATAAGAAAAATGGTTTGAGTAGTTTTTTGCCGATTATCTTCAAGCAAAAAGCCCTCTTAACATACATCGTTCTTGCTAGCTTACTAGTAACGATTATCAATATTGTTGGTTCTTACTACCTGCAAGGCATTTTAGATGAGTACATTCCAAACCAGCTGCAATCTACACTCAACATTGTTTCCATCGGTCTGGTTGTCACTTATATCATGCAACAAATCATGAACTTTTCACAACAATACTTACTGGTTGTTCTTAGTCAACGCTTGACTATCGATGTGATTTTATCTTATATCCGTCATATTTTTGAACTGCCCATGTCGTTTTTTGCGACAAGACGAACTGGGGAAGTTATTTCACGATTTACTGACGCCAATTCTATTATCGACGCGCTTGCTTCAACTATTCTTTCTATCTTTTTAGATGTCAGTATTTTAATTATCGTTAGAAGTGTTTTGATTCTGCAGAATGCTAAATTATTCTTTCTCACTCTAGTTGCTCTTCCAATCTATGCCATTATCATCTTTGCTTTTATGAAGCCGTTTGAGCGTATGAACCATGACGTCATGCAAGCAAATTCCATGGTCAGCTCTGCTATTATTGAAGATATCAACGGAATTGAAACCATCAAGTCACTCACTAGTGAAGAAACTCGCTATCGCAATATCGATAGTGAATTTGTTGGTTATTTGGACAAAAGTTTCACTCTTAGTAAATATGAAGCAATCCAAACGTCATTAAAACAGGGAGCACAGCTGATTTTAAACGTCGCTATTCTTTGGTAAGGTTCACATCTAGTTATGACAGGGAAAATTTCTGTTGGGCAGTTGATTACCTACAACACTCTCTTATCTTACTTCACAAATCCGATGGAAAATATTATTAATTTGCAGACTAAATTGCAGTCAGCTAAAGTTGCCAATAATCGACTTAACGAAGTCTATCTCGTCTCTTCTGAATTTGACAATAAAGAAGTCTTTAACAACAAAGACTTTCTCAAAGGTGACATTGTATTTGATGATGTCTCCTATAAATACGGTTTTGGGCGCGATACTCTTAGTCACATTAAACTTCATATCAAGAAAGGTGAAAAAGTTAGTCTAGTCGGCGTTAGCGGTTCAGGTAAAACCACCCTTGCAAAAATGATGGTTAATTTTTACAGCCCAAACCAAGGAAACATCACCCTAGGTGGTTATGATTATAAAACCATTGATAAAAAAATCCTTCGACAACATATCAACTATTTGCCTCAGCAATCTTATGTCTTCTCAGGAAGCATTTTAGAAAATCTAACCTTGGGAGCTTCTGACAATATCACACAGGAAGATATTATCAAAGCTTGTGAAATTGCAGAAATTCGATCAGACATCGAAGCGATGCCGATGACTTATCACACTGAACTTTCAGATGGAGCTGGTTTATCAGGTGGTCAAAAACAGCGCCTTGCTATTGCGCGCGCTCTACTCACCAAAGCTCCTGTTTTGATTTTAGATGAAGCAACAAGTGGACTTGATGTGCTAACTGAAAAACGAGTTATCCACAATTTACTATCTCTGTCCGACAAAACTATTATCTTCGTAGCCCATCGTTTGAGCATCGCAGAACAATCAGACCGTGTATTGGTGCTTGATAAGGGGAAAATCGTTGAAGAAGGACATCATAAGCAACTTATGAAAAATCAAGGCTTTTATGCTCAGCTATTTCAACATTAAGGAGGAATCATGAATCCTAAATTATTTCAATCGGCTGAATTTTATCACAGACGTTATCATAATTTCGCAACACTTCTGGTTCTTCCAATGACAATTTTCTTGATTTTTTTAATATTGTTCTCTTTAATAGGAAGAAAAGAAATCACCGTGACCTCTGTTGGCAGTCTTCGTCCTACAAAAATCATCGACGTCGTACAGTCGACAAGTAACAACACCGTAATTGATAATCAACTTTTAGAAAATAAAGTAGTCAAAAAAGGAAATTTGCTCGTTAAATACTCCGACAAAATGGAAGACAATCAATTAAAAGCTATCCAGACTCAAATCGAGCGTGATGAGCGTAAACAAAATGATTTGAATACCTTGAAAGAAAGTCTTAACCAAGGAAAAAATCTTTTCACAGGTGAGGATGAATTTGGTTGCGCTGCAACTATTGATCGTTTTCTTAGCCAAAGTAAAACCATCACAGCCCAGGTTGCCCAAGCTAACGACTCTGTTGCCAAACAAGAAGCTGGTGTTAGCCGAGCAAATGCTGCAGTGAACAAACAAATCGGTGAACTTCAAACGCAAGCCAGTCAATATCAAGAAGTTAAAGATGCCATTCAGAGCAATCAGACAAGTATTTCTGGTGCTAATCCTTACACAACAACTCTCAATAGCTACTTAAGTCAAAGTCAAGCTCTTACTGGTAATGATGTCAGTAGCAAAGAAAATCTTAAAAATCAGTTTTTAGCAGACCTTCAAGGGCAAATTGATAACATTAATTCCACTATTTCAAGTTTACAGACTCAAGCAGCTTCAAACTTTTCAACAGGAAGTTATGATACTAGCGCCAGCAGCCAAATTGAGAGTCTTCGTCAGCAAGAATTAACCCAAACTGAAACACAATTAGCTCAGGTAACACAAGAAAAAGAAAACCTACAAGCTCAACTTGACCAAACAAGCCTTTCAAAATCTGATACTATCTTAAAAGCTAAGGAAGATGGAATTTTACATGTTTCTAGTGAATTTGAAGGGAAGACTCTTCTTCCACAAGGAAGTCAAATTGCAGAAATCTATCCTGATATTAGTAAAACTCAACAAATTGCTATTTGATATTACGTTGACTCCACTCATGTAAGCCAACTCAAAAAAGGACAGACTGTGCGTCTGACTCTTGAAAAGATTAGCAACCAGACCATTAATATCAAAGGAAAAATCAATAAAATCGCAAACTCTGCTACCCAGACTAAAGACGGGAATTTCTTTGAAATCACTGCAAGAGCAAACGTCGATAAAAAAGATAGTACTCATTTAAAATATGGTTTACAAGGCAAGACCATCAGTGTTATCGGCAAAAAAACATTCTTTAACTACTACAAAGATAAACTCTTAAAAGATTTTCAATAAGAAAAGCCAGCTAAATTAGCTGGTTTTTTATAAAATATTCTTAGTTATTTTCCTTTAAATTTAGCAAACTTCAAAATTAGCAGAATAACATATCTTGCCCCACATAGCTGTAACTACAATAATAGATAGAATCCAACCGTATTTTTCCAAAAATATTTTCACTGTTACAACCTAAGCGTATGCATCAATAAAAAAAGTAAGCTTTATAGCCTACTTTCTCTTTGTATCATCTTATAGATGATGAATTTTCAAAGATAGGTTTCTCCCATGTATCGCAAGTAGCTAAGGTTTCCCTTTCATTGCAACGACTTTCTTAGCAACACTACGATTAAAGTCCTTTTGTCATTTAAATCTCCTGGAAATGACATGTCATGTGACTGACATATTTTATTGTATCAGAAATTTTGCCAAATAAACGTAAATGTCGCAAACAGTCGTTTTTTCGTCGTAAACGGTAAGTTTTTTTGAATTTTTTACCATTCGCGACTAAATTTTGACCGTTTATGACTTTCGCGTTTATAAACAAGATTTTATAGCATAATAGAAATGTTAATTATTAACAAGGGAGTTTAGGAGAAAATGTATTTCACATTGATTTATCACTTTATGACATTGCAACAATGGCACGATATTGCTTCAACGGTAATGAATTTCATTAATCATATTTAAACTAAAAAACCAGCTCTATGAGCTGGTTTTTGATTTATAATCCGACTTCTTTTAAAGCGTCAGCTAATTTTGCAAAGTCTGCAATTGAAAGAGCTTCGCCTCGAATAGATGGCTTGATTTCTGCAATTTCAAGTGCTTTTTCAAGTTTAGCTTTAGTTTCTTCTGCTTTCCCGAAGTGACTTATCAAGTTGTTCCAAAGGGTTTTACGACGGTGAACAAAACTGATTTTAGCAATGCGAAAGAAAAAATCTTCGTCTTTAACTTGAACAAGTGGTTGTTCACGACGTGTCATTTTTAAGATGGCTGAATCAACGTTAGGTGCTGGCACAAATACTGTACGTGGCACGATGAAAGCAACTTTTGCTGTCATGTAATATTGCACAGCAATTGATAGTGAACCGTAAGCTTTAGTGTTTGGCTCTGCTGAAATGCGGTCCGCCACTTCTTTTTGCATCATTACGACAAATTCTGCAAATGGGATTTTTGATTCAATCAAGTGCATCAAGATTGGTGTTGTGATGTAGTATGGCAGATTTGCTACGACCTTGATTGGAAGGTCTGGGTTAGCAAATTCTTTGATACGGCTTTGTAGGTCTGATTTCAAGATATCTTCGTTAATCACTTTGACATTATCAAAATCGCGGAGCGTATCAGCCAAAATCGGAATCAAACGATCGTCGATTTCAAATGCCATGACTTCGGCAGCATTTTCAGCCAAAAATTCTGTCAAAGCACCGATACCAGGACCAATTTCGATAACATTGACATTCTTATCAATCTCAGCAGTATCCACAATTTTTTGTAGAATATTAGTATCTGTCAAAAAGTTCTGTCCAAATGATTTTTTAAAGGTAAATCCATGACGCTCAAGGACAGCACGCGTCACACTGTAATCAGCAATTCTCATAATTTATTTAACTACCTTATCCACAAGTTATCCCCAGAATAAAGTTTTGTCATTCCTTTCGTTTCTGTCAATGCAAGTGACTATTGTATCACATCTGGCTTAAGTGTAAAATACACAATTTATCACGCAGTATATTTCTCCATCACTTCTTCGACTTCAGCCAGAGTGATGCCAAAGAGTTCTAAGCGTTTAAGGAGTTGTTTACCGTTGCTGTAGCCAATGCGGAGCTTTTCACCCAAATATTCACGGCGCTTGCGGCTATCATTTCCCATTAAAAGCTCCATACGCATCAGGTCAGCTCTTGTGATGTCGAATTGATTATCATCATCAAAATTTCCTAATACGCCAGAAAGAGCTGTTTGCAAATCTTCGAAACTTGCGTGTTCAACACCGAGTGAACGCCCTTTACTTTTTGATTTTGGCGCAGCTTCATCACGATTTAAAAAAGCGTGTTTAACGTTTGGAATAGCATTCATGATGATCTTGCGAATGCGTTCTCCGTTATAATCTGGGTCCGTAAAGACAATGATCCCACGAAGGTCATTTAATTTTTCGATACGTTCAAGGTCGTCATCATTGATAGCTGACCCGCGGGTTTCATAGGTATCTACATCATAAAAACGGCGCAAATTTGCGGTATCGTCTTTCCCCTCAACAACAAGCACTTCTTGAATTTTGATTTTTTCAGTCACAGTTAAACAACCTCTTTGCATTATCTGATGTCGCTTTTGCCACTTCTTCACTGGTCAAACCGCGGAGCTCTGCAATTTTATCTACAACATAGCGAGTATAAGCGGTGCGGTTTTCACGACCACGTTTTGGAACAGGTGCAAGGTAAGGCGCATCCGTTTCAACTAAAATCTTATCAAGCGGCAATTTCTGCGCAGCTTCTTGAACATCAAGTGCTTTTTTAAAGGTAACAACCCCTGAAAATGAAATCATCATGCCAAGCTCGATAAAACGCTCTGCCATTTCCAAAGAGCCTGAAAATGAATGAATAATCCCGCCGCGAGGTTCAACGCCTACTTCTTTGATGACAGCGTAAGTATCTTCAAGCGCATCACGAGTGTGGACAATAAAAGGGAGGTTATGGTCTTTTGAAAGCTGAATCTGACGTTTAAAAACCTCAATTTGGACGTCCTTTGGGTCTTCCATCCAATGATAATCTAGCCCAATCTCACCAAGGCCAATCACTTTGGGGTGTGATAGATTGGCAACAATCATATCCTCAATTTCTTGAGTATATGAACCTGCTTCGGTTGGGTGCCAACCGATTGTGGCGTAGATTTCAGGGTATTTTTCAGCTAACTCAATAGCACGTTTAATAGTTGGTGCGTCAAAGCCAACAACATTGTGTCGAGTGACGCCCATTTCTTTAGCAAGTGCCAATTCTTCTGCTTCACGCCCAGCAAAATCATCGGCGTTTAAATGCGTATGTGTATCAAATATTTCCATGATTTTATTATAACATAGACCACAAGAGAGACCAAAGCCAAGTACAAGTAAAGCGGTAAAATATCAAAGATAAATACAAAAAGAGAACCAAATTAGCTCTCTTTTTTAAAAGGTTGGATTCAATTACTAACTAATACTATGCTTTAGCTCTTTTTGCTTTATAAACAAAACCAAAGATAACTGATAGTACAAGTACTAGACCAAGTATCATCAATCCTAGACCGCTGCTATCTCCTGTTGACGGAAGGAGTGATTTCTTTTCTTGTTTCTTCTCTGATTGTTTATCAGAATTACTTGACGGAGTTGTTGGATCATCAACTGTTGGGGTATTTGACTGTTTTTTTCTGGAATTACTGGTGTTTTAGCATCTTCCATTTTGATTATCGCATCGGCTTGGACTGTCCATGAACCGTCTGTTCCTTTTACCTCGACTTGACCGTCTGCTGTGACACGGAAAGTGATTGACTCTGCTAAGTCATAACCTGCTGGCGCTTGACTTTCCACCATAGTGTAGGCGCCCTCTGACAAGCTGAACACTTTGGCTGTATCACCTGAAGTCCACGCTAAGTTTTCACCCGTTTTTGCATCTGTGGCGATTTGACCGTCTGCGGTTTCACCTGAAACAACTTTGAGCGATGCACCTGGGAGTTCGGCGCTACCGTTAACTTCAACTTTGCTAAATGTCACATCTGTTGTCTTAGGATCCTCTAATTCTTCTGGAATTACTGGCACATGCGTATTCGTAATGGTTACATTTCCGTTCTCTACTTTTCCTTCAGTAGTTGTATAGTCATCAACTTCAGTCACTTTTTTGACAGAGTAAACAATATCTTTTTTATTTGCTTTTTCAGCAAGATTTGTCCATGTATATGTCCACTTATTCGCTGCTGTTAACGTCACAACATCACCAGATTTTTTGCCATTAGCATATAATTGGACATCAATAGAATTAGGACAAAGCCATCTTGGTCATCGCTATCGTCCCAAACTTTTGTGACTGTCAAACTTGTTTTACCTGGAGTATAGTTATTTGTAATGTCATATCCATTAATTGTTGCCGTGTAATTGTCAACACTATCTTCAGTTACTGCGTAAGTAATAGCACTACCATTTGCATATTTGGCAAGATTTAAAAACGTATATGTCCAATTCGTATCAGCTGTTACTTCTTGTGAAGCTACCTTAGTTCCATTGGCTAAAAGGTTAACTGTACTCGAATCTGGACGTTTACCATCTTGGTCATCATTGTCATTCCATGTCTTTGTTCCAAACACTTCTGTCGTGTCTGGGGTATGACTGTTTGTAATGTTAAATTCAGAAATGATAGTTTCATAACCACCAACACTGTCTTCTGAAACAGTATAAACAACTTCTTGACCATTTTGATATTTCGGTAAATTTTCAAATCGGTAAGTCCAGTTATCAGTTTGTGAAACTTCTTTAGTTTGACCAGTATCTACACCATTTGCAAGTAGATGAACAACAATTGATTCTGGACGGATACCATCTTGGTTATTATTGTCATCCCATGTCTTTGTTCCTGATAAATTAATTATCTCTGGAACATGAGTATTTGTAATAGTGTAGTTATTGTCACTTCCTGAAACTACAGATTGATAACCAGATAAATCTGTAACTTCTTTTACAGTGTAATCAATAAGAACATTGTCAGAGTCATATTTATCAAGATTTTCAAAAGTACCATTCCAACCATTGGCATCACTTAGCACTAATTGCTGATCAGAGACTTCCACTCCATTTGCTAACAATTGAACAGTAACTTCACTTGAACGTTGTCCATCTTGATTGTTTACATCATCCCAAACTTTATTGACAGATACACTTGTGTATTCAGTTTGATTTTCTGGCAACATTTCTGCTGCCAGAAAATTTTGTACATAAGGATTTGTACTTAGGTACAAATTTAATTTAAAATTTGAAGGATAAGTTAACTGTGAAACATTACTTAATTCATTATAAGCATTTTCTAAATTGTCAGAGCTAAACGAATACCCTGTATAGCTATCTGTGAATTTCCAAATAACTAGCTGAGTAATTCCTCTAAACTGATCATCAGTTAACTGATACTTTTGTTGAATGCTACTCCCATTATTTGGATAACCGTTATATAAAATTTTCATAACCTAATCGTATAACACCGCATCCTCCAATGTACTGCTACTGTTCTCTTTCATTTGCTCCGCAGTTACATTAGTATATTTAATGTACCGATCTCCATACATACTAGGATACGGCTGTTTGATATTAAAACAGTACCCTACAATAGTCTGACTATTGTCATCTATGTAAATATTATTAATACCTAATCGGCTTTCGCTACTCTTACCATCATTATTTACATAACCTCGAAAAGTCTCTAAACTATTAGATTCAGCTAATACTCCCTTTTCCCCACCTAAAAAACATAGCACTGATAATAAAACAAATAATATAGTAAATAACTTCTTCATAATTATCATATCCTTAATATAAATATAAACAGTAAAAATATTAATATTTTTACTGTTTATATTTTACCCCCCAAAAAGTCAAGTATATCAACGTTTTTTTATCACAAATAGCAGTTTTATTTTTAAACGCATATTTTTGAATTTTTCCATAAAAATTTCCAGATTGATAAATCAATCTGGAGACATCGTAAAAGAGTCATGAGGCTATTCTAACAATTCAATCTTGCGACTTAAAGGTTATAAATTAGTTTCTTTTATATATCATATTGAACAATTAGACAGATAGACTATTTCCCATTTTTGAAATCATAGTAATAAACTCATATTAGTCTAATCTCACTGTTTGGGAAGTAGCTACGATATTCCTTTTTAGAATTAACTTATTAATATATATTATTATACAATTCCAGACCAAAGTGTTACACTATTAAGTGAAAGTAACTAGATACAAAAATATTAAGAAAAGAGGTTTTTAGTTATGACTACAAGAAAACAACATAAAAAAGTAATTATTGTTGGTGATGGTGCAGTAGGCTCAGCCTATGCCTTTTCACTTGTTAATCAAGGAATCGCTCAAGAACTGGGAATTATTGAAATTCCTCAATTATTCGACAAAGCTGTTGGGGATGCTGAAGACCTTAGTAATGCCTTAGCGTTTACTTCACCTAAGAAAATTTATGCTGCTCAATATTCTGATTGTTCTGATGCCGATCTTGTTGTTATTACGGCTGGAGCTCCCCAAAAACCAGGTGAAACACGTTTAGATTTAGTGGATAAAAACTTAGCAATTAATAAATCAATTGTTACAGAAATCATTAATTCTGGATTTAATGGTATTTTTTTAGTTGCTGCTAATCCCGTTGATATTTTGACATATTCTACTTGGAAATTCTCAGGATTTCCAAAAGAACGTGTCATTGGATCAGGAACTTCACTTGATACCGCACGTTTCCGTCAAGCACTTGGTGAAAAAATAGGAGTAGATGCACGTTCTGTACACGCTTATATTATGGGGGAACATGGTGACTCAGAGTTTGCAGTTTGGTCACATGCTAATGTTGCTGGTGTTAACCTTGAATATTACCTTCAAGAGGTGAACGATTTCGACGCAGAAGAAGTTTTTCAAATATTTGAAAATGTTCGGGATGCTGCGTATTCAATTATTGACAAAAAAGGAGCAACTTTCTACGGAATTGCAGTCGCTCTTGCTCGTATCACTAAAGCCATTCTAGATGATGAAAACGCCATTCTTCCAATATCGGTATATCAGGGAGGACAATACCCCGATGTAAGCGACTGTTATATTGGACAACCTGCTGTTATTGGTGCTAATGGGGTTGTACGTCCTATTAACATCCCATTAAATGATTCAGAACTTCAAAAATTACAAGCTTCAGCAACAGAATTAAACTCTATAATTAACGAAGCTTTCTCGAAATTACAATAATAAAATAGTTAACTTTTAAATTGTTCAAAAAATAACCAATAATCTATATGAAAAGCCGTGATATTTTAGTCATGGCTTCTTTAATTCTCAAAAAATTTCACCTATTTTTGAACTCCAATAAAAGTTAAACTCTGTAATTTATTCTATCACTACCTTTAAAATCCAAAAGATATTTTATAATAAAATAATATTCATAATCTCTAATAGTTTCACTCCTAGATCTAACTTTAGTTCAGAAATATTATAAATGTTTAAAGCACAAAATTCAACAATGACTAAATAACCTAATCACAATCCATAACAGACTAATGTCCCTAATAAAAAATAACTAAAAAAATAAAAAGCATTGATAATCTTAATATCTCCCCTCTACTTTTATTACTTAAAATTAATCACTATTATATGATGTTTTAAGTGATAAGGTCCTAGGATTTGTTTTTTTGCGCATGTTGTATCGATATACTAGTATAACGATGACTGTTTTTTTTATGGAGGAATTATATCAATCAGAAAATTAACACCAAATGCAACTGTATTCATAGCTCTCGGTCTAAATACTATATTATTTGATATATTAGCTAACCGATTACTTATAAATATAGTATCAGATACAGGAATAAGGCTTATAGTTTCTGTACTTATAGCGTTTATTCCTGTAGAAATTGTTATGTATCGATATATTAAAGATGATATGTTTCTGTTCTCCCCCAAAACTATACCTATTACCAAAATAATGATATTTTTTGCTACCCTATTAACAATCTCAATGACAACTAACATCTTTAGTGTTATTCTAGAAGCTGGATTCAAAGTATTTAATTTATCTGCCAAGCCAACACTTACGGTATCAAAAACTACTTTTGCAATATCTTTATATTTGTGTCATTGGTCCTATTATTGAAGAACTTATTTATCGTGGCACACTAATGACACAACTAAAAAAATATGGTATTCACTTCGCTATTCTATTTTCAGCTTTCTACTTCGGACTAATACACCATGATTTATATCAGGGAATATCTGCAGGACTTGGAGGAATTATTTTTGGGTACGTTGCTTATCGCTACTCACTTTTATATTCTATAGTATTACATATCACTAGTAATACTTTTGCTACTATTACCAGTACTATCAAAGGCAATGATACATTAAGTGATTTATGGGTTATAACAATTATACTTATAGCTCTTATTACTACACTTGTAGTAGGAATTAAATATCTAAAAAATAGGTCTTCAAGTCATCTTCTACCACAAAAAACTTCTTCAGAACATATGAC
>SKEE01001392.1_pt1 | contig 20092 bp, 20 predicted proteins | sample 4826661 | NCBI WGS metagenome assembly SKEE01 (sample SAMN11008817, study PRJNA524170) | human gut metagenome | biome: Human fecal sample; material: Feces; isolation source: fecal sample from pouch patient p20 | host: Homo sapiens | place: Israel: Tel-Aviv | collected 2016-11-14
TATTTTATGTTTGCTTGCCTTTGTGGGAATTCTTTATTATGTATTTATTAATTATTTATTTAGGCATTAAAAAAATCTATCGCTTGGATAGATTTTTTATAATAAATGAATATTATTATTTTCACATTCATCAATCATTTCTTGTGGCCAAATACTTGCTTGAACTTCACCGATATGAGCACGGTTTAAAAGTAACATACAAAGTCTTGATTGACCAATACCACCACCAATAGTGTAAGGTAATTCTTTATTCACGATGGCTTGATGATATGGAAGATTTAAACGATCTTCACAGTTTTCTTTCTTTAATTGTTCAACTAAAGAATTTTCATCCACACGGATACCCATTGATGAGATTTCTAAGGCACATTGTAATGGTTCGTACCAGAATAACAAGTCACCATTGAGTTTCCAATCATCATAGTCTGGTGCACGTCCATCATGCTTTTGTCCACTTTGTAAAACATTACCGATTTGCATAACAAAGACACACCCGAATTCTTTGCAAATTTTATTTTCTCTTTCTTTAGCTGCTAAATCAGGATATTGATTTTCTAATTCTTGTGCAGTAATGAAATGGACACGATCTGGTAAACGATTAACAACATGAGGGTATTTATACCAAACTTCATGTTCCATATGTTTAATGACTTTAAAAATCTTTTTAACATGATTTTTTAATGTTGTAATATTGCGATCTTCTTTTTCGATGACACGTTCCCAATCCCATTGATCAACATAGTAAGAATGTAGGTTATCAACTTCTTCATCTTTTCTAATAGCGTTCATATTTGTATAAAGTCCTTCACGAACACCAAAACCATATTTTTTAAGTGCCATTCTTTTCCATTTAGCAAGAGAATGAACGACTTCAATATCATCGTTTTCAAAACAACTGATTTGGAAAGAAACAGGTTTTTCAACACCATTTAAGTTATCATTTAAACCACTGCTTTTTTGGACAAAAAGAGGTGCTGAAATTCTTTCTAACATTAAAGCTCTTCCAAATTCTTTTTGAAATGTATCTCTTATGTATTTAATTGCTTCTTGTGTTTGTCTTAAAGATAACACAGGATCATAGTTTTCTGGAATAATGAGATTCATTTTAATTTTCCCCCTTAATAATATGTTCTATTTTATCATTTATCTAGATATATGAAAGATAATAATAAAAAATTATTATAGATATAAAAGTGTTTCAAATGTATTCACTTGTTGTCAATTTTCTTTCTTTTCTGTATAATAAGAAAAAATGAAAAGTAGGTGTAAACATGAGAAATTTAGAACATGTCAAACATGTTATTATAAAAATTGGTTCGACTTCTTTGTGTAATGAAGATGGACAGTTGGACAAAGAAAGAATTTTAAAACTCATCCAACAAATAGCCGTTTTAAAACGAAAAGGGTTAAAAGTAACACTTGTTTCATCAGGGGCGATTTCTTCAGGAATGGGTGTTTTAAATTTAAGTGAAAAACCCAATGAAATTTCTAAAAAACAGGCACTTGCGGCTATTGGACAAGCACATTTAATGCAAATTTATGAAGATTTATTTTCATTGTTCCATTTAAAATGTGCACAGATTTTATTAAATCATGATGATTTTGATCATCGTAAACGTTTGATGAATTTGAGTTATGCTTTATCTTCCATTTTAGATTATGATGTGATTCCGATTATTAATGAAAATGATACATTGGCAGTAGACGAAATTAAAGTGGGGGATAATGATACGTTATCAGCATTACTTTTACCAATTGTAGATGCTCAATTACTTGTTTTAGTTTCAGATATTGATGGGCTTTATGATGATAATCCTCATACGAATCCAATGGCAAAATTATTAAGTGATATTGAACTTGTGGATGATGAAATTATGAATTATGCTAAGGATTCAAGTAGTCAATTTGGTACAGGTGGGATGGTAACAAAACTTCGTGCCGCTAAAATCGTCAATGGTTATGGTGGAGATATGGCTATTGTAAATGGCAATAATGAAACAGCTCTTATTGATTTATTAGAAGGAAAACAAATTGGAACATATTTTAGTGGAAAAGCGGGGCGTACTTTAAGTGCTAGAGATCATTGGATCATGTATCGAAGCTCTCCTAAAGGAAAAGTTATTGTTGATGATGGTGCATGTGAGGCTTTAAAAACACATACAAGTTTACTTCCTAAAGGAATCAAAGAAGTTGAAGGTTCTTTTATGCAAGGTAGTGTCATTGATGTTCTTTCTTTTAAAGGACAACTCATTGCTAGAGGTATTACGAATTATTCAAGTGATGAGTTAAAATTGATTAAAGATCATCATAGTAATGAAATAGAAAGTATTTTACATTATAAAGATTATGATGAAGTGATTCATGCAGATAATCTTGTCATTAATAAGGGGTGAAAATCATGATTAAAGAACAACTTAAAGAAGCAAAAAAAGCCTGTCGTTCTATGCAAAATATAAAACCAGAAATAAAAAATAAAGCTTTAAGAAGTATTTCAGAGGCTTTAATTCAAAAAAGTGAACTGATTATAGAAGAAAATCAAAAGGACATTGTTGAAGCTGAAAATAATGGGATTAAAGAATCGATGATTGATCGTTTATTGTTGAATAAAGAACGTATAGAAGCGATGGCACAAGATATTTTAAAAGTGATTGATTTGCAAGATCCTATTGGAACTCTTGTAAGAGAAATTAAAAGACCAAACGGTTTAGTAATTCAACAAATCAGAATTCCTTTAGGTGTGATAGGAGTTATTTATGAATCAAGACCTAATGTCACCGTAGATATTGCCAGCTTATGTATTAAAACCAATAATGTTTGTGTTTTAAAAGGCGGTAAAGAAGCTATTCATTCAAATCGTATCTTGGTTCAAATTATTAACGAAGCCATTAAAGATCTTTTACCAACACATGCTGTTACGCTTATTGAAACAAAACATCGAGAAGAAACGTTTGATTTAATTCAAGCACATGACTATGTAGATGTCATTATTCCACGAGGAAGTGCGGGACTTATTCAATATGTTGTAAAAAATGCGACTGTTCCAGTAATTGAAACAGGAGCAGGAATTTGTCATCTTTACGTTGATCAAGAAGCCAATCTTGATATGGCTTTAGAAATTGCGAAAAATGCAAAAATTCAAAGACCATCGGTATGCAATGCAATCGAAACGATTCTTGTTCATCAAAAAGTAGCTCAAGAATTTTTACCAAAGCTTCAAGAAACCTTTAAAAATGTACAAATTTATGGTGATAAAAAAACAAGAAGAATCATTGATTGTTTAGAAGCTACTGAAAAAAATTATGCTACGGAATATGATGATTATATTTGCAATGTTAAAGTTGTAGAAGATATGGAAGAGGCTATTGAACATATTTATACTTATTCAACAAAGCATTCAGAATCCATTGTTACCGAAAATAAAGAAACAGCAAAATATTTTATGGAATCTTTAGATTCAGCTTGCGTTTATCATAACGCATCTACACGTTTTAGTGATGGGGGAGAATTTGGTTTTGGTGCAGAAGTGGGTATTTCAACGCAAAAACTTCATGCCAGAGGACCACTTGGTCTGCAAGAAATTACTTCTACAAAATATATGATTTATGGAAAAGGACAAGTAAGGTGCCACAGCCCGGTAAGGCGATAATTTCAAAACACTGAAAAATGGCATTTGCAAAGGCGAGCAATAAGGCTCCGACTCAAAAGGTCGGAGCCTTATTGTTATCTATACATAATATAATCGCATCTTTGAATTTCTGCACCTGTATAAGTATAATGAAAGTATCAGGAGGTGTCAGACAATGAAGGAACACAAATATCATATCTACCTGACCAATCAGGAGCGGTCAGAGATTATAGAGTCCCTAATTGATTTCAAAAACCTCTGTATGCAGCAAGGAAAATATACCGATGCCGTTGATGAGGTGTTGGTAAAGGTAATCCGTGCAAAAAAGAAGAAACTCAAAGTTGTCTACATCTAAACATAGCTTGGGCTGCTTATTCCCCGCTTGGGGATGAGCAGCCCTTTTCCTATTATATATATCCTTAAACCCTGTGCCGCTTTTCCGCTTTCGGAAAGGTGGCTTTTTTGTTTCAGAGGGTCACGAAAAAATTTTTTCAACTTTTTTGAAAAACACCCTGCCAAAACCCACCCCTTATTCAGAGTATGTGAAGGGGTTAATTCCTGACTCCGTACAGGAGCCGCTTCGTGATCCTTGAAAACTGAATATACAGGCACTTGGGACATTATTTCTGATGATAGCCCGAAGATAGGTACGCCGTGACTTCTCCTTTTCGGAGTATGAGCGAGAACCCCTGATCTGAAATTCGGTTTGCCACCGGAACGGCGATGACAGTCAGAATGATAATGATACTTCTCTACGGAGCTGGCGGAGTACCCGGCAGAGGTGAGATTCCTATGAACACGGTGCAGCACACCGTGACTCAAGTGTTTCCCGTAAGGCGAAAGCCACCGCAGGGGGCGTTGAGAACAAATACTGCGGACATATACATAGCTGTTTTCAAAAGCAGTTATGAAATCCACAAAGAAGGAGGAAAAAGCTAAATGCCAAACTGTAAAACCATAGCGATATGCAACCAAAAAGGCGGCGTGGGGAAAACCACCACGGCAGTAAACCTCGGCGTAGGATTGGCTATGCAAGGCAAAAAGGTGCTTCTCGTGGACGCTGACCCGCAGGGTGACCTTACTACCTGCCTCGGTTGGCAGGACACGGACAGCTTGCCGCAGACCCTTTCCAATAAGCTATCAGCGGTAATGCGGGAAGAACAGCAAGGCCCGTTCTCCGGCATTCTCAGCCACGAAGAAAAGGTTGACCTTGTTCCGTCAAACCTTGACCTTTCAGCGTTGGAGATGAGCCTTGTGACTGCAATGAGCAGAGAGCGCGTGATGAAAAACTATCTCAGCCAAGTGAAGGACAGATACGACTATGTACTGATAGATTGTATGCCGTCCCTCGGTATGATAACGCTCAATGCTCTGACTGCGGCAGACAGTGTGATTATTCCCGTGCAGGCACAGTATCTCCCCGCAAAAGGTATGACGCAGCTTTTATCGACGATTGCCAAGGTGAAGAAGCACACCAATCGGAACCTGACAATCGACGGTATCCTGCTCACGCTTGTAGACGGCAGAACCAATCTCGCCAAAAGTACGGTAGAAGCGTAGCGAGAGAACTTCGGTTGTCGGATCAGGATATACTGGACGACCATTCCCATTGCCGTAAAAGCCGCCGAGGTTTCATCCAAAGGCAAAAGCATATACGCCTATGAGCCGAGCAGCACCGTGTCTAAGGCTTACACGGATTTTACGAAGGAGGTGTTAGCCGATGGCAGGCAGAAAGAGCGACTTCACGCTTCCCACAAACACGCTCGATGATTTGTTCTCTACGCAAGAGGAGCGGGATGATGCTAAGCTCAGTAAAATCCGAGATATTCCCCTTGAGCTGATCGACGATTTTCCCGACCACCCATTTAAGGTACGGGACGACGAGGATATGATACAGCTTGTGGAGAGTGTCAAGGAGCGGGGAGTTATTACTCCGGCTACCGTGCGTCAGAAAGAGGACGGCAGATATGAGCTGATTTCCGGTCACAGGCGAAAACGGGCTTGCGAACTTGCCGGATTTGAAGCAGAACAACGGGAATACCTTGCTGAGTTGCTTAAAGACGAGAACAACTATATTTGGGCGGCGGTGCTTTACGGTATCCGATACAGTGACGATCAGATTGTCACCGTCGCTCTTTCTCAGGTGGGCAATGTAGGTCGCGAACCGTACTGGTCTTGGTACGGCTTCGGAAGCCGTGTGGAATGGTGTGCTTGTTTTGTAAGCTGGTGCGCCGATCAGTGCGGCTATATTGACACCGGGGTTGTACCCAAATATGCAGGCTGCGTGAACGGCGTCCAGTGGTTCAAAGACCGTGGACAGTGGATCGACGGTTCTGCCGAGCCTGTCCCCGGAATGATTATTTTCTTTGATTGGGATAACAAGGGTTCGTCGGGTCCGCAGGACGGACAATCCGACCACACTGGCATTGTCCAAAAGGTTGAGAACGGTATCGTCTATACCGTTGAGGGCAACTCCAGCGATAGTTGCCGAATAAACCAGTACAGCGTAGGTCACTATGAAATTCTCGGATACGGAGTTCCGAACTATTGATGGAAAATTATGAAAAACCACCGGCTTCTTCACGCAGGAAGTCGGTGGTTTTCTTCTTCGGTTGAGTTTGTACAAAATGAAACACAGCAAAAGGCGGGACACACAGATTTGATAAAATACTATCTATGCTTGGAGGTGAAGCGAAAATGAAAGAATACGGTTATGTCAGGGTATCTTCCTTGGATCAGAACGAAGAACGGCAGATGGTAGAAATGCGACAGCTTGGAATTGCTGAGGAAAACATCTATAAGGATAAGCAGTCAGGCAAGGACTTCAACCGTCCAATGTATCAGAAGCTGCTTCGTAAACTTAAAAAGGGGGATGTCCTGTATATTATGAGCATTGACCGGCTTGGCAGAAACTATGAAGAAATCCAAAGCCAGTGGAGATTCCTGACACGGGAAAAGGAAGTTGATGTTTCTGTGATCGATATGCCGCTTTTGGACACAAGGCGTGGCAAAGACCTGATGGGTACTTTCCTTGCAGATATTGTGCTGCAAGTGCTGTCCTTTGTGGCGCAGAATGAACGGGAAAATATCCGAAAGCGTCAGGCACAGGGCATTGCCGCCGCAAAAGCCAACGGAATGAAGTTCGGAAGACCTGTCAAAAAGGCTCCGCCCAATTTTCTGGAGATCGTGGAGAAATGGGAAAGTGGTATTATCAAATCCTATGAAGCCGCCGAGATGTGCGGAATGTGTGAATCAACCTTTTACCATCGACTGCGGGAATACAGAGCAACATTGAACAGCGAAAAAAAATCACTGTAAAAAAGTACACCTAAATACAAAAGCCATAAAAGTGGCTGCGGGAGAATTGACCGTAAGAAAAAGGTATGATAAAATATAAAAAAGCTGAAAACAGTGGGCTTTGTGGCTTGCTTTTCATCATTGAGGGCGCAAAAAAATCACTGTAAAAAGGTGTACTTTTTTAGAAAGTAGCAGGTGGGGGTAAGCAATTTGCTTGGCGAGATATACCGTGTCACCATGATCGGGCATCGAATCGTTGAGGACTTCGATATAGAAGAAAAGCTATACGATTTATTCAAGAATATGCTCCGCACAAAGAAGTATGTGGAGTTCTATTTAGGCAGAAACGGAGACTTTGACATACTGGCAGCAAGCGTTATTAAACGACTCCAGAAGAATTATCGTAACGATAACAGTGCTTTGATCCTCGTCCTTCCGTATCCAGTGAAGGATTACGAATATTACGAGAAATACTACGACGAGATGGCAGTGCTTCTTTTGGCATCTATTTCAGGAACAATTGCCTATATACAGGTCCACAGCCATATCAGCAACTCTTTTACCGTGGCAAAGTTATCCATTGAACTCAACGAAACATTTGACGGAAAGGATAAAACAAATGTAACTGTTGAGAACACTGGAGATGTTCCCACCTATCTCCGAGCTGCTATCGTAGTCAACTGGAAGGATACTGACGGGACTGTGATCTCGGCAAATGAATCGGAATACTCCATGGCAATGGGTCCTGAGTGGATACAGGGTGCAGATAGCTATTGGTATTGTAAAAAACCAACAGATGCTGGACAACCCTCCCTTGCTCTGATCGTAATCTGCAAGCCGAAAGTTGTAAAAGCAGATCAACACCTCGGTGTAGAGATTTTGATACAAGGGGTACAAGCTGAGCCTGCGACTGCCGTTGAAGAGTTGTGGGATGCGACCGTGACCGCTGATGGTACACTCACGCCTGCGGCAAAAGGAGGGACAGCGCCATGAGGAAGCAAATTCGTAGAATTGTCCCATTGATTACGTTGCTGGCCTGGCTCTGCACGGTAACAGCCTTTGCTGTTGATATGCCCACGGTGATCTACGACAGTGGGAAAGGGACATTTACTTTTCAGAATTTGGACAACGACGGACTGTTTGGAGCTTTTCAAGACCTTATGCCCGGTGATGAGCGAACAACGGAGATTCGTATCGAAATGAAGAATCTCTCTCGTTCCGCAAGGCTATATCTCCGAGCCGAGCCAAATAGCGAAGATGTTGAGGTTTTGAAAACCCTAAAACTGAGCGTTAAGAAAAACGGAGCGACTCTGGACGAAAGCAATGGGGCGACCAGCCTCAACCAAAATGTGCTGCTCGGTACATTTTCGGGCGATAGCACCACCGTCCTTGATATGACGCTGACCGTGCCTGTCACTGTCGGAAACGAGATGGCTCAACAGACAGGTGAGTTGCAATGGATATTCACCATACAGGAGGACGGTGACGACCCCATAGTAGGACCTGTGCCCCCACCCCAAACCGGTGATGATAGCCACATGCTGCTATATATATCAGTGATGCTGGCTTCCGGAGCAGCAATTTGTGCTCTGGTTTACTTTACAAAAAAGCAACGGCGTGAATAGCCCTATATAACCGTCAAACCTCCCTGCGAAAAAGATATGGATGGCAGGTCAAAGTGACCTGCCATCCACGGTTTCCTTATTTTTTGGTGTCCGGAACATACCCGATGCAAGGAGATATACAGGTTATTTAAGAACAGTGCAGACATTAATGGAGGTACTATGAAAAAAAGAATCATCGCAAGTATTTTGACGGTCATAATGCTTATGACCATGCTTCAGACTGCCGCACTTGCGGCAGACGGAGAAGGCACTGAGGCAGTTGCCTCGACCACACCCCAAGCCGCCATTTATCTTGACCAGCAACATGGTGCGGATAGCAATGACGGACTGACGAAAGAGTCCGCAGTACAGAGTATTGTAAAGGCAAATGAACTGGCAGAAAGCAACCATACAAATGACATTTACCTTACCAGTTTTTACAAGATCACAGGAGCAGAAGTTTGGGATCTTGGTGGAAAGACAATTCATCGCTATGGCCTCGGTGGTTATATGATCGAACTCGTCAATGCGTCTGCCTCGCTGACACTGAGTAATGTTGTAATTGACGGCGCGGAGTACACTGTGGAGGCAACACACGCTGCGGAGACCGACTCGATCATCAAGGCGGCGAATGGTGGCACCATCGTATTGAAGAGCGGCGCTGTCTTGCAAAACAATAAAGCAGCTCAGTTTGGTTCCAGTATTTTGGCGAATAATGGCGTCAACATAACGATGGAGGACGGCGCAATCATTCGTAACAACACAAACCGCAACTACGAATTGGGCGGCGGCATTCTGATCGGCAACGGTAGCACCTTTACCATGAACGGCGGCGAGATAAGCGGTAATACGGCGAATGGTGGCGGCGGTGTTGCAATCATCGGCTCAACGATGGTTATGAACGATGGCACGATCTCCAACAACAGCACCTACCGGACATCCGGTCAGGGCAGTTACGGCGCCGGCGTTTATGTTGCGGATTACGCCAACTCAAGCGGCGGCGATACAGTATTTACAGCTAAACCAGCCTCTTTTGAAATGAACGGCGGAAAAATTACCGGGAACACGGCGCTTGACTACGGCGGAGGTGTTCTGACCTTCCCCCAGCAAGGTCAGAAAATTACAATCAATATTAACAACGGTGAAATTTCCGGCAATCAGGTTACGGAGGGGAGTGGCGGTGCATTCGCCGCATTCTTCGGTGTTACTGAGTTGAATATCAAAGGTGGCACATTATCAGGAAATAGTGCTCAGAACTATGGTGGCGGTGTTTTCCTGTATGATGCAACGAATGTAACGATTTCCGGCGGTACGATTTCTGAAAATAAAGCATCGCAGGGTGGTGGCGTATACTTATGGCCCACATCCGCGGTTAAACAGACCAACGGTTCCATTGAAAACAATGTTGCAAATGTAGGCGGTGGCGTCTGCGGTGGTACCTATACCATGACAGGAGGCGTTATCAAGGACAACAACAACTCTCTGACCAAGGAAGCGCGGCTTTCGGCCAGAGGTGACGGCGTTTATGTAGGTACTGCCTTCAATTTGGGAAATGATGCCGTAATCAGCACAAATAATGATGTCTATCTGGTAAAGGGCAGCAGTACTCCCAAGGAAGGCCGGTATATCAATGTGATCTCTCCGTATACGGGGGCAAGCACTGTGAATCCGATCCAGATTCACAGTGAAGATATAACGATTGAAGAAGCGAATATCATCGGTACGCAGCTCGTTCATTATACAGCTGACACAAATGGCGAGACTGCAGCTGCGAAGGCAGATGCAGATGGCATTTTCGTTCCGAGCTGGAAAATGCCGGAGGGTCTGGTCATTGGACAGAGCAAAGAGACAGGAAAGACCGATTGGATGACCTATGTACCGGCTGTCAAGATCCAGTATCAGTGGGTCAGCACAGATAATCCTACCGATGTAACCCCCCCTGCGGACGACTATATCCGTAACGGAACGGCCTATACGGCGAAGGTACAGCAGGACACCAATCAGGGCTATGTCTTTGACGGCTGGTACACGGATGAACAGTGTACGCTTTCGTATACAGACGGTACGGTTCTGGATACGGATACCACCCTGTATGGCAAGTGGACGGTTGCACGCGGAAACCTGAGCGTCAGTAAGACCGTTACCGGGAATGCCGGAGACACATCTAAGGCGTTCAATTTTACCGTGACACTCGGAAACACCGAGATTAATGGTGTGTTTGGCGAGATGACTTTTGTCGGTGGGGTTGCAACCTTTGTTCTGAAGCACGGCGAGAGCAAGACTGCCACGGGCTTGCCCTCGGGGATTACTTACTCAGTAACTGAGGCAGAAGCAAATCGGGACGGCTACACCACGGTGGCTTCTAAAGCAAGTGGCAGCATCATAAAAAATGATACAGTAACAGTAGCCTTTACCAATACCAAGAACAGCAATATTTCGGAGGGACCGGATCATCCGAATGTGCCGAGTAAGCCCAGCACGCCGACAAATTCGCCCGAAACTGGTGACACTTTGAACCTGCGGCTATGGACTTCTGTAATGGGGGTTTCTTTGGCCGGGCTGATTATCTCTCTGGTAGTTGTGAAAAAGAACAGCTATCGTGGCAAACGGATGAAATAATCCAAAGGAGGCTGGGAGATTCCCAGCCATGCTTTGATATGGTTCACTATAATTGCAAGTAAAAGGAGGATTTGATGTGAGAACGAAAGTAATGTCATGGTTGTTAGCGCTGTGTCTAATGGTTGGATTGTTGCCGGCAACGACATTAGCTGCTGCGGCTCCCGGAACAAGCAGCGGTACAGTTATCTATGTATCCGAAAGCGGCGATGATTCAGCCGCCGGCGATGAGAACGCACCTCTTAAAACAATTGGTGCGGCATTTACGAAGGCAGCTGACGGAGATACGATCTGCCTGCTTTCTGATATTCAATTAGCTGGAAAGCTGGTTCTGACCGGTGATAAATCAGTAACGCTGGCAGACAAAGCCGGTGAAACTGCAAAGAAGATTACCTGTCAAAAAGCATCTTCTAGTGACGATTATATGATTGAGGTTGGTGTTGAATACGGCACAGCTACAGCGACGAACCTCACGCTTGAAAATGTGACGATTGATGCTGAGGGACAGGATATTCGCTGCATCCGTGTTTGCCCTGAAAGCCAACTTATATTAGAAAACGGTGCAACGGTCTGCAACGGACGTGCAGTCCATAGTGATGGTTCAACAGGAACAAATGACTGGGGCGGCGGTATCGTAGTTGATAGCAATGCAAAGCTGATTATGAATGATGGCTCTGCCGTAACCGGCTGCTCTGCTGAGCAGGGCGGCGGCATCTATCTCAGCGGTGAGATGGAGCTGAACGGCGGTACGATCAGCGGAAATACCGCAGTTGGTGATTATTACCGTCCTGGCATTACACAAAGTGCCCATGGCGGTGCAATTCTGATTCGTGCAAATCGTGCTGACTATGATGAGAGTTATGCAGTTCCGGCTAAATTGACTATGACCGGCGGAAACATTCAAAACAATAAAGCGGCAAGTGACCTAAGCGCTTTTGGCGGTGCGGTTGCTATTCTTGGCACACCCAAAAACACTGTAGATTTGACCAACGAATTCATTATGACCGGCGGTACGATTTCCGGCAATACAGCCGGATACGGCGGTGCAATCTCTGTTTATGCGGCTGATAGATATTGGAACGGCAACGCAAGCGTCAAGATTTCCGGTAATGCGGAGATTACTCAAAATACAGGCCGCAATGGCGGTGGCGCGATTGCTCTGTGGACCAGTAAAGCCGATAATTACACCAGCACCGTAGAAATGAGCGGCGGTACGATTTCGGAAAATGAGACATTCTCTAAGGGCGGCGGTGTTTTCCTGTACGGCAAGGGAGACTCGTTCTACATGACCGACGGCATAATTTCCGATAACGAAGCTAAACAAGGTGGCGGCATTTCCATCAGTGATACAGATGCGGCTGCTTATCTGCTGGGCGGTACCATTCAGGATAATAAGGCAATTGATGGATACCCCCACGTTGATGATGCTTCGGAGCGCAGCTATTACGGAAACGCAGTTTACCAGGATGGCAGCCTCTATCTTGACGGCACAAAAGCCAACATCAGCGGCGATATTCGTATCGGCTGCCGCTTTGATACAAGCGGAGGAATTTCCACAAACCGTTTCGTTGCCTTGGTCGGCGCATCGGATACGATGAACGATTACGAATTGACTTCTTTTGAAAGTGAATCACTGGATGGCAGAGTGGTTGTTGCCCCCAGTGCGATTACTTATGGAACAGAAGCCTATAGCGTAGCAGATGCCGAGCCGTATCTGGCGCATTTTACACACAACCATAAGGAAATTATTACAGATACTGATTATACGGCAGAAACGGGAGCTTCTTCTCAGGCTAAGAGCCTTGTTCTGTATGGAGCAATCCAAAAGTATTCTGTTACCTACACAGACGGTATCGGTGGAGCCAGCTTTGCGGATGAGGTAACCAGCGACCTGCGCCGTGGAACTCCCACCCCTGCATTTACCGGCGGAACACCGACCCACAGCGGCTATACCTTTACTGGCTGGTCTCCGGCAGTGGCCGCAACGGTGACAGCCAATGCGGTCTACACCGCCCAGTGGGTGCCTATTGGCGGCGGTGGTGAAGACCCATACGGCAACCTGACCGTTTCCAAAACCGTAACCGGAAAAGCCGGCGATACCGAACAGAAATTCACTTTTACGGTTAAGCTGGACCGTGCTATCAGTGGAGCATACGGTGATATGACATTTAATAATGGTACCGCTGTGGTGACGCTCAAGCATGGTGAAAGCAGCACAGCCACCAAGCTGCCTGCGGATATCCACTACACGGTCACCGAAAGCGATAACGATGGTTATACGGTAACGGCAAATGGAGCTACCGGTGTAATCAGCGACGGTAAAACCGCTGTGGCAGCCTTTATCAACACCAAGGATAGCGATGCACCGGACCAGCCGAGCAATCCGGATAGCCCTGTCACACCGAATCAGCCGGGCAGCCCAGATGTGCCGAATGACTCCGGTACACCGGACGATGTGCCCAAGATGGGAGATACCATGAACTTGGGATTGTGGATTTCCCTGATGGAACTTTCTCTGGCAGGATTGTTTATATCCCTGGTAGTTGTGAAAAAGAGAACCCGTCGAAACCGTCATTCTAACTAAAAATTAACTCCAATGCTGGCAAGTCAACTGACTGCCAGCATTGCTTCTTTTTTCGGTGGCCGTCATACGAGTCAAAGGTAACCGTCGTAAGCATAAAACCTATCTGCATATAAAAGACCGCCATCTCGGTGAGCAACGGCTCTTTGAGATGGCGGTCTTCTATTTTTGTGGCATATAGCATTCTTCCGGGGTATTGCGGAAAGCAGCTTTTCAGCCCATTCTTTGTCAGTTTCGTAACCACCAAGCCTCTCCGCACATAGACAGGCATGACCCAATAGTGGTGGGAAGTTTCGCAACATTGCAGAGCCATTATCTCGAAGGGCGTCATCAAATTATTTGTCATATCTTAGAAAATCGTTACAGTGCTCCTGCTGGCGCAAACGGTAGCCTTGAGAGATCAGCGTATCGGCTTTTAGAGCGACAAGGTTAATATCTGAGTTCAATGTCCGTGCGATCTGTTGCGTGTCGTATCCTCTTTCCGCAAGTTCAAGGAAGTCCTCATCTGATAGGGAAATCTGTGCGGCAAAGAGATTGGCTTCGTACTCCATACGGTTGTCCCTCATATTGAAGATTTCAAACTCTTTGAAGCCCCCGACTTTCGTGGCTTCCTCCCGATGTAAAGCATCGTGCCCTAATTCGTGAAGTAGCACGATGTTCTCCATAACTGGATGCAGATCATTTTTGATATAGATGAAGCGATTACGCATCAAGACTTTATATGCTCCACGCTGTTCATTGAACGGATAATACATTACCTCGATTCCTAATTCCCTTGCTATTCTGAGAGGATCACGGGTTCCGCATTGAGCAACAATGGAGTTTGCTTTTTGTACGATTTCCGAAGTGCTTACATACATCGGCTTCACCCCTTTTCAGTTTATTCCTGTTTCCATTCTAACACACAATGTGTCCCATAAACGGGACTCAATCCTGCTTGCCCTTAGAACGGTACTTCTTTGGGGTGTACTTTTTGTTTTTCTCTTTCGCAAGCCAATAGGCATCCATAATGGCTTGCATCATAACATCCATATCATCCTGTGCCAACTCACCGCCGGTAAACAAACTGGTTACTTCATCTGTGAGCTGTTGCGCTTGTTTGGCACCTCGTGCGCCGTACTGCTCCGCAGCCTGAGCAACGAGCATACCATCCGTACCGAGAAGCTGATCCACAGAAATATTAAGTGCCTTTGCCAGCTTCTCCGCTGCATCCAAGCGAGGACGAGAGGTTCCGCATTCGTATCTCTGTATGGTACGGGGGGAAACACCGGAAACCTTTGCAAGCTGCTCCTGCGTCATATCATTTTTTTCTCTCAGCCCTTTTAATCTGTCGCTGAACTTCATTATCAATTCCCTCCATAAGATTTCTATTTTTAGCAACACGACATTTTGGTTTGTCAAGAGGTTTCGCAGAATTTTCAAGGATTAAGGTGATTTAGTTGAGCAGATCAATACTGCATTGCGATATGAACAACTTTTATGCGTCGGTTGAATGTATGCTCGACCCGGTTTTGAAGAAGTATCCTGTCGCTGTCTGCGGCTCGGTGGAAGAAAGGCACGGTATAGTCCTCGCCAAAAACTACGCCGCAAAAGCCTTTGGTATAAAAACCGGCGATGCTGTATGGCAAGCGAAGCAGAAGTGCAGAAACCTTGTTGTAGTGCCTCCGCACTTTGAGGAGTACATCAAATACTCTAAACTTGCAAGAAATGTCTACCAGCGCTACACAGATCAAGTTGAGCCGTATGGAATGGATGAGTGCTGGCTTGACATCAGCGGAACAGACTACACCTTTGGTCCTCCGGAAAAGGTGGCAAATGACATAAGAGAAACTATCAAGTTTGAGCTGGGGTTGACCATCTCAGTCGGCGTGTCTTTCAATAAGATATTTGCAAGCTCGATTCGGATATGAAAAAGCCGGACGCTGTGACAGTCATTCCGAAGGATAGCTTTCAGGAAAAAATATGGGGACTCCCCGCAGCGGACTTGCTCGGTGTGGGACGGGCAACGCAGCGTGTATTAGATAGCTATTGCATTAGAACCATTGGCGATTTAGCTAAGACCGATCCTGACTTTCTAAACCGACGGCTCGGTAAAAACGGAATTGCCCTTTGGCAGTATGCAAATGGTAATGACCGATCTCGTGTTATGAACGCCGACTTTGTTTCTCCGGTTAAGAGCGTGGGACACGGAATTACTACCATCGAAGATTTGGACGACGAGCAGGTGTGGCCCGTCTTTCTCGAATTGACGCAGGACATCGGACATAAACTCCGTGTCCACAAAAAGTGTGCGGATGGAGTCGCCATTCACATACGGGACAACACACTTTTTTCAAAGCAATGGCAAGCGGCATTGGATATGCCTACACAATCCCCAATGCTGATCGCAAAAGCGGCTTTTGCCCTCTTTGAAAAAAGATACGACTGGAGGAACCCGATTCGCTCAGTCACGATTCAGGCAATCAACTTGGTGCCACAGGACACGCCCCGACAAGTCGATTTGTTTATGAACATCGAAAAGATTGAGAAAGCAGAAAGGCTCGACCAGTGCATTGAAACCATTCGCCAGCGGTTCGGCAAGAACAGCATCCGCAACGGCATCCTTTTTCAAAATCTCCGGATGCCGAGTGAAAAGCCTGAGATTACTATGCCGACCGGGGTGCTTTGTTAAGGAGGTCAGTATGATTAGTACAAGCAGTAACAAGATTGATGAAATTGTTGTGCCTGATGAGATCGAAACCTATGTTTCGATGCCGTCTTGTTTGTTGCAGGGGTGCAGCAATGATCTGATTATTTTCCGTGCAGATGGAGGGAACCATTTCACCCACTACGGTATTTATGAGGGAATGTTTCTTATCTTTGATGTCAGCAAGGACTTCAAGGACGGACGCCTTTCCTGCTATCTGAACAATTCCGGCGATGATCGTCCTAAGTTCAAAGTTTCTGACAAGCCATTGGATGGCTATCGCCATTTTGGTAGGCTGGTTGCCAGTATGAAGAATTATGAGGTGTAAGGATGGAAGAAGAACGGCGCAAGGTATATGTGGAAGTCGATGTTACCCATAAGACGGATGGAACGGCTCGACCCCGAAAAATCAAATTTGAAGATGGTGAGGTCTACGAGATCGACCGTGTAAGGCACTGCTGTCGTGCGGCATCGACCAAGGTCGGTGGAACAGGGCTTCGTTATACGGTAATGATATGCGGCACGGAAACCTTCCTTTTCGATGAAGAAAATGGAAAGTGGTTTGTAGAAGGCAAGAAAAGAGCAGTTCTCTAAGGATGCCACCATTCATCAGCCCTGAAAGCGTCAAGGAACTTAATGAGGTGATGTGCGTGACAAAAGATAATTGGACACCTATACCGATGTATTGCTCTAACTGCGGTGCATTGCTTTACGGATATAGAAATGATGAGGGGAAAATCAAGTATGAGTGTAAAAGGTGCGGAACCGTAGCGGTTCGAGTCCAGAAAGGACGCTGACACGACAAGATTGACCTTTATGTCCCGGAAGGGCAAATCCGATATTATTGATCGGCTAAAAACTGAATACAGCAAAACGACGGAATGGTTGAGGTGAAACAGACTGCGTAATTCCATCTCCAGGTCACTTGCTTTGAACACTTCGGTTGGTTAAACCAAACTTGCTATGCAGATATGAGAGGCCACCGACCAAGGGCTTCCGGCAGAGAAATCTCTGAAAGGAAGCCTTTTTCTATGCTGAACAAGTGGCTCTGCTATATCGCTGAATATCCGTGATCTCCGAATTTTGAACCAGAACACCAAATTCAAAATTCAAAGGAGATTACGCAAAATGACGAATAACACAATCAACATCGAAGCACTGGCAGAAGAATTTAAGGTTGAGTGTAAGGTTATCAAGCTAGGCTATGAGTATCCCGGCTACACAGGCACAGAAAAGTATGCCATTGTCACCGATCTCAGCTACGCTCAGATTATGGAACGGTATGCGCCTATTGCAGAGCACTATTGTCCGTTTCTGCTCCTCAGCAAAGCTGCCGGAGAGGTCATCGCAGACTATAAGCGCAACGAGGACAAATTCTCTAAGCGGATGCAGAAAGATGATTGCTACGGCTTTGAGGATGGCATGACCGAGCGCTACAACATTGAATGCTGTGTCCCCAATTTTGCACAAGCCTTGTTTCAGGAGCGCTTTCCGCAGCGGCTTGTGGAAAAAGCGTTTGCACTGCTTACTCCCATCCAACAAAGCCGTGTGAACCAGCACATTTTCGGAAAAAAGTCTTTTGCCAAAATTGCCGCTTCGGAGGGTAAAGCAAAGAACACAATTCAGGAGTCATACGATGCCGCAATTAAAAAGATGAAAAAATTTTTGAAAAACACCCTGCCAAAAGACCTCCCTTGTTCAGAGTAAATGAAGGGGTTATTTCTGATCTGGTCAGGAACGCCTTTCAAAAATAAAAGTATGAGGGGTTATACATTATGGAAAACAAGAACATAAGCAGCAAGGTTCGGCGTGGAGAAATCTATCTTTACGATTTCGGCAATAACGGTGGATCAATCCAAAGCGGTGTGCGTCCTGCTTTGGTCGTACAGTGTGATGAGAGCAATGCGGCAAGCAACACAACGATAATTGCCGCAATGACCTCCATTATCAAAAAGCAGTATTTACCGTCCCACATCATTTTAGACGATCGATTCGGATTGAAAGATCCGTCTATGGTGATGCTCGAACAACTGAAAACCGTCAATCAATCCGACCTCATTGAATATATCGGCAAAATCGATGACGAGCATTATATGAAAAAGATCAATATCGGTATCAAAAAAGCAATGGGACTTTGGGCAGATAAGCCTTATCGCAGACCCACAGATATTCGCTGCCTTTGCGTGAAATGCTTGGAGGACTATAAGAACAATACAAACTTCATTGTGAAGCGCCTTGATCCGTTTGCGAGAGTCAAGGAAAAATGCGATAAGTGTCAGAATCTCGGCTATGATTACCTTGTCATCGAAAGAAGCAAGGAGGGGCGTTAATGGAGAATACTTCGCAGAAGCGCAACCCAGCCATTGAATTTTCCTCTGACTTCAGCGACAACGATTTCAAAATGAAAATCGGTGGAACGGTGTATGAAGTTTCTACCCACTTTGATCCTGAAGGCAGTAGGTGTGTATTGCAGCAATTCCGTGACCTGATACTTTCAGAGGATTTGCTGGAAAATCGCATAATTGCAGAAAACGCCAAGGCGCGGTAAGATAATTGTGCCTTTGCAATGCCCGGTTGTCGGAAAGGAGATATGACAATGGCAACAGCAAACTATATTAAAGGGCAAAACGAAGCCAAAATTACGGCTCTTTACTGCCGCCTTTCGCAAGATGACGGGCGTGAAGGCGAGAGTAACTCTATATCGAACCAAAAGGAGATTTTACTTGCATACGCTCAGCGGAATAATTTTCCGAATCCGCAGTTTTTCACGGATGATGGATTTTCAGGTACAACCTTCGACCGACCGAGTTTTATTCAAATGGAAAACTTGGTGGAGCAGGGCGTGGTAGACACCATCATTGTAAAGGATTTGAGCCGCTTTGGCAGAAACTATCTCGATGTGGGTAACTACCTTGAAATCAAATACCCAACGCTGGGGGTAAGGTTCATCGCCATTCAGGAAAATGTCGATACCCTGAAAGAAACAGGTACAGAGATGATGCCGTTCAACAACATTTTCAATGAGTGGTATGCAGCTCAAACAAGTAAGAAAATCCGTGCGGTGTGGAAGAACAAGGCGGCAAACGGCAAGCGTGTTAGTTCCTCCGTCCCATTTGGATATGTCAGAAACCCACAGGACAAAGAGGACTGGCTGGTAGATGAACCGGCTGCGGAAGTTGTACGAAAAATCTATGCTCTGTGCACCTTCGCAAATTGCACGGCAACTTGAACAGGAAAAGGTGCTTATTCCCACCGCCTATTATGCTTCACTCGGCAGAAAGACACGGAAACAGTACACAGACCCATACGCTTGGGATCAGAAAACGGTCGCCTGCATTCTCGTCAATCAGCAATATACAGGCTGTACGGTAAATTTTATGACCACCACAGTCAGCTACAAGGTACACAAGACCGTGTATAAGCCAAAGGACGAGTGGCAGATCATCCCGAACACTCAGCCTGCTATCATTGACGAGGATACTTGGAAAAGGGTGCAGGAACTTCGAGAGCATCGTATCCGTCCGACAGCAACGGGCAGGACAAGTCTGTTCTCCGGCAAAGTGTTCTGCGCTGATTGCGGCTCAAAACTCAACTTCTGTGCTGCCAAGAGTTTGAACGCCAATCAGGAGCATTACCGTTGCGCCAATTACAAAAGTGGCAGAGGAAGTTGTCAGATACATTTT
>SKEE01001395.1_pt1 | contig 20048 bp, 19 predicted proteins | sample 4826661 | NCBI WGS metagenome assembly SKEE01 (sample SAMN11008817, study PRJNA524170) | human gut metagenome | biome: Human fecal sample; material: Feces; isolation source: fecal sample from pouch patient p20 | host: Homo sapiens | place: Israel: Tel-Aviv | collected 2016-11-14
TGCTGGTTTCGTAAGTGCCAGTCTGTCAACCCTGTCACGTCCTGCCACCTGTTTGACAGCGGGTCGCAGGTTGTTTATCAACTTACGAGGCCGTAACTATGGTTAATGCCAATCCTTGCGCACGCCAAGAATTCATCTGGCGTTTCTATTCCTGTAAAAAACACCACTATCACTTCGTTATCGCAGCAACAGAAGACGAAGCACGCTCTCAATTGCCTGATGGCCCCTGCATTTTTACTGCCCGTTTTTCGACTAACTCGCGCAATTCACTTAGTTACCGGAACCTCCCCTTCTCTGCCGACGTTCAGGGGGTTTTATGAAAAAACCTCTCGTCACCCGTAATGAAATAGCCGAAGCGATCGCTTTGCATACAACCTGTATGCCGACACGGGAGATCCCCGGCGCAATTGCCAACTATTTCACGATAACCAGACGTTTTTATACCCGAACAGATAAGGCTGTGATCAACAGGCTACTGATAGCCGAGATCAGGGATTATTTGATTGAACAAGGACGTCTACGTTACGCAACAGTGGCAGCAGAAATGAGAAAGGAGGCGCGCAGAATGACCGGTAATAATTTGAATGTTGAAAAACCAGCACCTGTTGCTTCAGCTACGCCAGCACCAGCCGTGAATATCATCCCCAACACCGGAGACACAATCGACAGCCTGACACTGTTAAAGATGGTCAATGAAGCGCGTAAGTTATGTGGGGAACCAGAGGTTCGGAACAACAAATTCATCGAAAAAATACTCGATGAGCTTGATGGTGAGCACTACACAAAAAGTGTAGTGGAAAAAATGAACAAAACATCAATGCTTGTCATAACCATGACTTTCAAACAAGCCCTGCGAGTCGCCGCGCGCGAGTCAAAAGCGGTCCGCCGTTCGCTACATACCATGATTCAGGCATTGGAACCTATAAATGTTGAAAATCAGCCTGATGAAATTCCCGTTCTGGAATGGCAGGGAGTACGCGTCGTGACAACCGAGACTCTTGCTAGAGGGTATGGCACTACACCTATTCGTATTCAGCAGAACTACAATCGCAATGAAGAACGATTTGTAGAGGGTAAACACTTCTTTAAAATCAAAGGAGATGAGATAAAAAGTTTGCGACTATCTTTTAGCGAGTTGCAAATTTCCCCCAAGACCAGATCCTTAATACTCTGGACCGAACGCGGAGCGGCACGCATGTCTAAGATCGTAGACACAGAGCAAGCGTGGGCATTCTTTGAAAAACTGGAAGACAGCTACTTCCGGCAAAAAGAACAGCAACCGGTCGCAATCCCCCAGACGCTTCCCGAAGCTCTGCGCCTGGCTGCCGAGCTGGCTGAACAAAAGCAGCTACTGGAACAGAAAACCCACCAGCTAAATCAGCAGCTGGTGGCCGCAGCCCCTAAAGTCGATTTTGCCGACCGGGTATCAGTGGCTAATGGAATCCTGATCGGGAACTTTGCAAAGGTCGTTGGACTTAAGCAAAACGCCCTTTTCTCATGGTTGCGCCAGAACGGCATTCTCATGGCTTTTGGTGCGCGCAAAAACGTACCGCGCCAACAGTACATCAACGCCGGGTATTTCACGGTGAAAGAAGTGGTGCTGGATGATGAAAATGGCTACCAGATACGGCTGACGCCCCAATTAACGGGTAAAGGCCAGCAGTGGTTAACTCGCAAGCTACTTGATGCTGGTTTGTTAAAACCAGTAGCAATAGGTTAACAAAAGAAAAAAACCTGCCAGCAAACTGGCAGGTTTCTGAGCAGATCGTCCAACCCGATCTGGATCGAGTCAGAAAAATTTGCTCTAATAAATTTCGTTTTCTAAGTGCAAAGAATCACCATTTCGAGCTGGTGATTGAAGGTTGATGCAAATTTGGAGAAAAAATGCAACAAACATTCAATGCGGATATGAATATATCAAACCTTCATCAAAATGTCGATCCTTCAACCACTCTGCCTGTTATTTGTGGTGTTGAAATTACGACCGACCGCGCTGGCCGTTACAACCTTAATGCTCTACACAGAGCGAGCGGACTCGGTGCCCATAAAGCGCCAGCTCAATGGCTAAGAACGCTGTCAGCCAAACAGCTCATCGAAGAGCTTGAAAAAGAAACTATGCAGAATTGCATAGTTTCGTTCGAAGGCCGTGGCGGCGGCACTTTTGCCCATGAATTGCTCGCAGTGGAGTACGCTGGTTGGATTTCTCCCGCGTTTCGGCTGAAGGTAAACCAGACATTTATCGACTATCGAGCTGGAAGATTACAACCTGCTATTCCGAAGAGCCTCCCAGAAGCTCTCCGTTTGGCTGCTGACCTGGCAGAGCAAAAGCAACGGCTGGAGCAAAAAATGCTGATGGATGCACCTAAAGTCGAATTCGCCGAACGCGTTGCTACCGCCAGCGGGGTTCTAATCGGCAACTATGCCAAAGTGCTCGGCCTGGGCCAAAACTATCTCTTCACCTGGTTGCGTGATAACGGAATTCTGATCGCAACCGGTGAACGCAGGAACGTTCCCAAACAAGAATACATATCCCGTGGGTATTTCACCCTTAAAGAAACCGTGATCGATACAAGCAATGGAAGCAGGATTTCTTTCACGACTCGTATAACCGGCAAAGGTCAGCAGTGGCTGATGAAGCGATTGCTTGATGCTGGTGTGCTGGTACCTGTCGCGGCAACGCGCTAACAGACGTAGTAAGAACCACCAGCATTGTAATGCTGGCTAAAGTCACTTTCCTGAGCTGTATAACGATGAGCGATTTTACTTTTTCTGGCTATGAATTGGCCTGCTTTGTAACACACTCCGGTCTATCCCGTAGCGCCGGGCATATCCTGTCGCAATGTGCAAATCTCGCGGCAACAACCAGTGAATACTTCATTCACAAGCCTCACCGCCTGATCGCGGCAGAAACTGGTTATAGCCAATCAACCGTCGTTCGTGCATTCCGTGAAGCTGTAAACAAAGGAATTCTGTCTGTAGAGATTGTTATCGGCGATCACCGTGAACGTCGCGCTAACCTGTACCGGTTTACGCCATTCTTTTTGGCCTTCGCACAACAAGCCAAAAATGCGCTGATTGAAAGCAAATTAAAGATCTCTTCAGCGGCAACCAAGGTTAAAGCTGTTCTCGCTAAGACATTGGCTTTATTTAATTTTTTATCCACACCCCCATGTCAAAATGATACCCCCTCCCCCTGTCAGGATGACGTGGCAATAAAGAATAAGAAGTCACAAGTTAAAAAAACAAAAAGATCAGTTTCCGGCGGTGCCGGAACGACCAGACTCAAAAAATTGACTTCATGGATCGCTGAGGCAAAAGCAAAGGCTGACAATCTGCGGTTATCCAAAAAACGCGCACAAAAACATGAGTTCAAGCAGAAAGTAGAGGCGGCAGCGCGCAAATATGCTTACCTGAAGAACAAGCGTTCTCCTGATATTGGCGGGGTATCAAACTTCGATAATCTGCCGCATTGCATGACGGTAAACGAAGCTCTTAATGCGGTTTTAGCCAAAAATAAAGATAACGAACAATGGGGTATACCGGCAGGATTCAGAGGGTGATAGATTGCTCTAATCTGGAGTTACCTGGCGTTTTCAGTTTGAGGTCGGAGATGCAATCTGATTTTTTACAGTTAGCGATCGCTTTTGCAGGATATGTTTGTATTGGCTTCTGTGTATACATGATCAGCCGAAAAATGCTTGTCGATATCGACCGCAAAGAACAAGCAGAGGAGATCTTAGTATGGATTTTCTTTGGCGCGGTCTGGCCATTAGGGATCATGTTTGCTGCAACATTTCTTCTGATGTGGATATTCACCCTTCCAGGTGATTTCTATAGAAAAAAAGCCAGACATTGATACAATCGTTGCGGGTGCTTGAGGCTATCTGCTTCAGGCATTACCCGAAAAGCAGATAGAAGAAAGCCCCAGATAACATTACGCGTCCTGCAAGACGCTTAACATTAATCTGAGGCCATATCTATGCTTAGCATACGTAGATTAGCCTCTTACCGACCAAAAGGTCAAGGAGAAGCAGGCTATGAAGCAGCAAAAAGCGATGTTAATCGCTCTGATCGTCATCTGTTTAACCGTCATTGTGACGGCACTGGTAACGAGGAAAGACCTCTGCGAGGTACGAATCCGAACCAGCCAGACGGAGGTCACTGTCTTCACAGCCTACGAATCTGAAAGGTAAGAGACCTGGCGGGGAGAGATCTCCGCCACTCTTCGTGTGTCAGGTATCCTCAATGCACCCTTTCCTCTCCAAATAAAAAAGCTCCCGAAGGAGCTTTAAAATACAAGGGATGACTCTTAATCCCACTCAATCCAGTTGTAGACGATACGAAGTGACGGGCGCACAGCGGCAGTCACATCTTCGGTACTAAAGTCGATTGCATCACTGTAGATTTTGCAGTCCAACATTTCAATTGTTGTAGCAGCTTTTGTCACAGCGTTAACCCCGGAAGATTTGGATTCAGGGGTCGCAGCCATCGTGATATCAACATAGTCCTTCGCCGCAATGCGATCTTTAATGAACTGAAGAATATCGCCTTCGATAGTCTCCACGCACTGGACCTGGATTTCCCCAGAGTTTCGAATTGGACCGTGCTGGTTGAACTTCACACCATTCGGACCATAGTCCTCCACATCCTCGCGGGTCATTTCAGGAATTTGCGACGTGCGAACCAGTACGCTGATATCTTCATGGCCTGCAAAAGTGAGCTGGAATTCAGAAGATACCAGTCGTTCGCCTTTGGCCGCGTTGGCAGTATAGCGGCCCTTAATAAATTTACGGTTTCCCTTAGTGTTATTGTGCCCCATATAAAATCCTTTTACTGGAACGCCCGAACAATATCGGAGCTGTTATATATCGAAGAACCGGTCAACTGGAGGTTGACGGTGTTTTTCAGGAAATGCCCATTGCTGTCCCTGGGCGCATCGAGATCGAAACTTATGTCCTGGATAGCGACATCAATGATGTTGATCCGGCGACCAATGTTTAGCGTCACACGCTCCGGTATTCGACCACCAATGCTGGCATCTTTAAGTTCTGGGCTAATCATCGCTGACAATGCGGCGATAGCTCCTGAAACCTCCGTGAATGGGTCAAACAAAGCGATGAAAGTTACAGGCAGCGTGAAAGTCGGCGGTGTTCCCCCCTCCCAAACCATTAAGCTGTTCCAACGGGCCACCGACGTTGTTTCAGTACCAACCTGCGCAAAACCACTGAAAGCACCAGCAACAGACCCCATGGACATACCGGTAAACGGCGCTTCCCAATTCTGGGCCATGTTCATTGCTGCCCCCTGGCTGATATATCCGGTAACCTGGTACTGAGAGTTCGTTAAAGTAACTTTCAGAAATGGCGATACACCGTCAGCCTGGCTGTAAACCCCATAAGGTATAGGTGCCATTCAAGTTAAAGGCCGGAGTTCTCCGGCCTCCTCCTTTAGCCAAGGCGCTTACGGCGCAGTTTCATTGACTTTTTGCGGGCAAGTTTTGCCGCGCCGGTCTGGGCTTTTCGACGCGCTTTTTTCAGCGCCGATTTTTGAGCCGCAGTCAGACGTTTTTTACGCAGGCGTTTACGGATGAGTTTGATCTCACCGTTACGAACAACCTTCTTAAATGCTTCAGTCAGCATTTCATCAGAAGTGCCAGCAACAACAAACGCCGCTTCCAGTTCGTCGCGGTCGTCGCTATCTAAACCAGCGATAGAGGCACCAACATCAGCAGCAGCGTCGTCGTCTTCATCGTCAGCCAGTGCTTCGATCAGGTCATCATCTACACCGCATGCTGCGAGGAAGTCAGCAACATTTGCCCATGCTTCGTTATAGGCATCGTCCTGTTCTTCTGTAACTTCGGAGTCGTCGTCATCAGAGATACCAGCGATAGCCTGAACGAAACCATCAAGGGAGTCGAAAGTCAGATCACCGCTATCAGCCCAGGAGAAAACGGCGTCGGCCGCATCACTCAACGCATTCTGCATAGCACTTCGATTTGCAGCTTCCAGAATCATCTGGTGCGCCTGTTCGACGGTCCATTCTTTACCGTCTTTCCCTTCCAGGATTTGCTCTGGAGCCGGGGCAGATGGAACGTTATCGTTAGTCTGTGCCGCCGGTTCCGGATTATTATTAATAACCGGATCTGTTGGCGGTTCGGCGCTTGCTCGGGCAGACTCCATCAGCTGCACAGGATCAGAGTTCAAAGCGAAACGGGACAGTCCATTCCCCAAAAATGCCCCGGATTGAAAAAAGTTTTTGCTCATTGTATTCCCTTACTTAATAAGCAGCGGTACGCCCTGGATACGACGGGCTACGCCAGTCGGGCAGCAGGCCCAGACTACTTCCCATTTATCGAATTCCGCCTGCGTAACTTTCAGCACATACGGTTCTGTACCGTCAGCATCGGGATCACGAGGAGCCACCAGAGCGCCGGAGGCGACAAAGCGATCTAAAAGTTTGGTCATCCCTTTAGTCAGGCCAGCCGCAGTAATACCGTCCGGGCTATGCTTCATCTGTCGGGCTAACTGGACAAAGAAACGGCTGATTGCATTCATCAGGGATGGGACGTGCTGGAAGTGCAGATAGTTATCCTGCGTGCAGCAAGTTAAAGCATCGTCGATGATCATCTGGCCAGAGGTGCCAACAGATACTTTATTGAGACGGCCCTTGACCATTGCTTCTTCGTCCGGGGTATCTTCCGGATACAGCGGTTGAATTGACGCACGAGCAATGACGGCACGTTCTTCACCAGCCGGTGAGTAATGCCAACCGCCGACATCAGAGTTTTTCTTGACGCCACGAGCTTTCGCCGCATACGCCGCGCCAGACAGACCGAAGACCACACGGGATTGGGTCCATTTGTCTTTGCAGGAGAACGGGTAGTGATAGACAGAACAGCTTACATAATCGGTACCAAGTAAACCGGTACCCTCAACAGCTGTTAGTGCTTCTGCGTACCTTAATGTCGGTTTGACATCAAAGAAGCCATCAATCAGGCGATCTGCACAGATTTTACCTAATGCGGTGATAGCCGCATTGTCATAGCAGCCCAGGCCAAGAACAGCGGTGTACATGTACGGCGCATTGTTCAGCACTTTCACCGCACGCAGGTACGCAGCGGTTGAGATTTTCGACTGATCACCGTTGGTACCACCAGTGAACGCCAACGATTTTTTGTTTGTTACTTTCGCTGTAGAAATCAGATCTTCATTAACAACCGCGCGCAGATATTTAGAACGAGCTTCCAGAGCCGTAGGCAGATAACACAAGCGGCCCATGTCATCTTTCGCTTCTTCCGCCAAAGACACAGTGTGTGTCTCCAGGGTCGTTACCACACCAAGCGAAGTCGTCTGGGTCAGTTTTAAGATGAAGCGTTCATTACTCGCGCTGTCCGCTGTTGCCGTTTCGATGGTTAACTCACGGGTAGGTGAAATACACGGATCACCATCATCAACGTAGATAGCAAAGGCTTCGCCGCTATCAAGTTCAATTTCAGAACCGTATGGCAACGCACTGTAAGCCGGTTCGCCTGATTCATCGAACATAATAATCGGGAACTTCGCATCATCCGGAACAGCACGGACAACATAACCAGACGTTTGCTGAATAGCTTCGTACACATGGCGAATTGGTTCGAACTGTGAGCCGGAAGACGGCTTCAGCGGTTCGCCGAGAACATCTTCGTAATTGGACTCAGTAACCGCAAGAACAGTAAACGGCTTGCCACGCGCAAATACGCCAATACCAGCCCATAAGCTGCTATTTAATGCAACACCGGTAGATAACGTCGCATCGGCATTGATCGGGCTAACCGCGACGCTGGATGCATTACCTAATGACTGTTGAATTGAATATTGAGACATAACTTTCCCTGTTATGCGCCCCGCACGGGGGCGCTATGTTAAACGGAGAACTTCCCGTGATTACTCAGAGTCACCGGCATCAATCATGTTACCGGTCAGGAAGTTAATTCCGCCATTTTTGGCCATAGTCAGAGTTACACGCGTGAAGTAGTCAGCGCCGTTACGTGGGTGCATATCGTTGATAGCCGAACCCCACAGAGTGGTTCGGTTGACTAGTGCCGGGGTGGTCGGATGCTGGAATGGGACAGCCGGGACTGCATCACCAGTTACGAAGCCCGCTTTGCCCGGATTTTCATCACGGACGTAGCACAGCACATCCATTGGGCTGAACTGGATACCGTCGGCGGTCAGGTTCGTACAAATACCTTCTGGTACTTCGAACACTTTGACGTTGCCGAACAGAGTGCCAATGTAGTGGACGTATGGGGTCTGGATGTAATCTTCTGCTGGCTGGAAGAAATCCTTCGGCAATTGTTTGAAGAAAGATGCCGCATCAGCACCGGCATACATCCCCATCGCACCAGAAGATTTAATACGCTCAATAATACCGCGATATACCGTCTGGAATTTGCCTCGAATGATGGTTGCCCACACATCAAAGGACTGGTTAGCTGGCAGTGCAATATCAAAGGAGTCGGTCGCAAGAGTTCGCCAAATCATGATACGAAGACGAAGCATATCTTGCTCATGGGACAGGTATTCCTTCAGGGTGCGGAACTGTAGGGAGCCAAGATCCAGACCAAATTCACGCTGTGCTTCATACGCCGCCTGTACCGTGTGCTCAGCCGCGATGACGAACTGGTTTGGGAACAGGGTGTAACTCTTCATTTCGTGGTTGATAAGTGGGATCAGCTCAGGAGCTGCTTCTATATTGATCTCCACCTCAATGGCGATCTCAGTGCCTTTATCCGGCGCTTTGGAGAACGACAGGGCAATCTGACCAACGTTGTAATTCAAAGAGCAAGTAACAGTGATTTGTTCGCCTGCTTTGTTATTGAATGTGTGAAGCAGAGTGCCGGAGCCGTTATCAACAACAGACTTAATACGGTTAACGTAGATGTTTGTGCGACCTTTGCGAATCGGGACATTCTGACCTTCGACATCTTCCATCTTGAAGGTTGCAGTTTTGCTGGTGCCGTCGGAGCTTGCAACCAGCACATAGCGGCGGCGCAACTGGCTGTACACGCCAACGGATTGCATGTCCAGAACATCACCAATAGCATAAGAGCCAAAAGAAGAACCCGCTACGTTAAAGATTTCATAGATTTCGGACTTGTCACGCGTAACCGGAATGAATGTACACGCATCAGCGGTAGCTGCCCCCAACTGAACAGGCAGGATCATCGCCAGGAATAAAGGCAGACGCATAACCCCGTCAGAAACACTCATCATCTCTGCCGCGACTGATTCCAGCATCGCTTTATTGGTGGCGTCCATGCTATTGCGGGTGGACTCAATCAGGCAGTTTTCCAGCGTCTGGTGGCAGGAGGCCAGAATTTCCGGACGTGGCATAGATTTATGTGTTGCGGCGTAGTCAGCCAGTGCACTTGCCCACGCTGTAGCGATTTGAGCGGTGGCATTATCAGAGATACCCGCAAAAATTGGGTCTTTACGTGCAGCTTCAAGGATAGATGCGGCACGCGCGGCATCATCTTTAATGAATTGGTTATCAGTACCGAACTGCGCAGTGCTTGCCCAGCCAAGCACAGCTTTAGAGCGTTTTGCGATATCTGCAATACGATTCTGGTATTCGCGTAAGTTACTCAATTTACTCTTCCTTAAACACAAGGCACTTGTGTGAATCCCTTTTCGGAAGAGATTTTATTGAAAGTCACTTGTTGACTTTCTCGTGACAAGCAATTTTTTTATTTTTTTCGGGAGTAGGGGAGGAAGGTAAAATCCAAGGTGAAATCGTGGCGATTTCACCTTGAAATTTTAGAGTGATTTACTTTAAAAACAGTAGGTTAATAGTGAAATTTGAATGGCGAAAGTTTAAGGCTTCGGCTTTTTATCGAGGCTCTTTCTAAGGATATGCCCAATCATTCTGTCGAGCTCTTCCTGTAGCTCTTTTGAAAGTCGATTAAACTCATAAGAAAATGCACGGCCTTTCACGCGCTTCCTTGCAAAGCGATCCTTGTCCTCAAATTTCCATAATTCAGTAACTACGGACTTATCTTTAGAACCTTTATCCGTGAGTAGTGAGGCTTCCTTTGTTATCAAGCGCAGGATTTTATTTTTAACTTCATCTTCGGCCATTTCTTCAATGGATAAGATGTCGTTTATTTCCGGGGATATGTTTTGAATAAGCTGATCAAACTCTAAATTCTTGTTCCCCATTTCGTCGCCAACAGCACAAAGCGTTTTGTAGTCCGAAAAGGTTAATTCCGACTGCACAGGGAAAAGGGCGACTAATTCTTCCGGAGCACTCGCTGCCTGGAGAGCACGCGTGACTTTCGCCTGAGACAGCCCTTCCTTGGCTGCAATATCCTTCTGACTCATCCCATCATTTTTCATTCGCATCAAACGCAGACCTATTTCTCGAATGCTGTGCTGCAATGCTGTCTGAACGTCTTTCGCTAAATTTTGCGCTTCCTGAACGCTGATCTCCTGGTCCGTGACTAAAACCCGCAACCCTACGTTCTCTAAGATGGCAGAAGCTCGACGCCGGGAACCATCCAAAATTTCAATTTTCCCTGTAGCCCGTCTAACACCTATTGCAGGGTAAAATTGCTGATGCTTAATAGTGCTTCGGATACTTTTTAATGATTTTGGCGTAAGAGATGCCTGGTCACGCCCGTTGTTATGCTGATCAACAAAGGTATCGCTTTCTACCTGGTTCGGAGGTATTACCTCTTCAATAAATGTGGCCTGGCGACCAGTTGATAACTTGAATACCTGCTCGACTCGATCGCCAGAGGATGAAGAACTATCAAATCCGCTTAATATTGAAGGATTAAGGGTTCGCCCAATTGTTGGTCTGTTTTTCTTTGACATGGGGGTTTCTTACTCCTCAGTTAGATCTGATAAATTCAATACGGTCAAAAACTGCTTTAGCAAAATCTTCCGCAGCAATTCGCGCGTTCTTCAATGCATCAGCACTACCAACATACGTTGCCGGGTTAGCTGAAATAACAGTGTCAAAAGACTCGCCGCAGCGTTCAAAACCGTCAAGGCGAGGGAGGACAACATCAAGCATATCCCCACCGAACACTTCTTTAGCCAGGCTATGGCAATACTTATGGTCTGCCTTGTTACTCAACTTGGACATAAAACCAATGTTAGTTGCAAGCTGACACTCGCAGCCTTCATCCGAAATGAGTTTCACCAACTCAGGAAGACGGGCAACGTATTTTAGCGATGAGTGGAAATCAACCGTTGCAGGCGGCAGAGGTGTAAACAATATATTGGCCGAGGCCAAAGCATTTTTCAGGAAGGCGTCAAGGTGAGGACCACTATCAACGAGGATAAAGTCATAATCGCTCTTCAGCTTATCAATCACATTTTCTTTCAGGACTGCATGGATGTTCTGACCCGGTAGATGCTCATTGCACAGCTCTCTCCAATCGGATGCAATAAAGGCATCGTCAATCGACGCAGGCATAACGTCAACCCCAGGTACAACAGAAGGAACAATAAACTCCTCTAACAGCTCTTCACGGCTTACATTCTGCAACATAGCCTGTGCAGATGTTGCGTTTACGATACCAATAGAGTGTTTATGGCTTAAAAACATCGTTGCTGAAGATTGCGGATCAAGGTCAATAACCAGAATCCTTAAATCTTCCATCAGAAGATGAGGGTGAGCACGCATTGCATGCGCCAGAGAAACCGTCGATACAGTTTTTGACACACCGCCTTTAAGATTGGAGATGAAAATCACATACGCTTCGCTGTAGCGATCCCGGTATTTTGGCACTCCGCGATGTTCATATATGTCAATGATGTTCTGAATTGACATCGCATATTTCATTGAAGAGCCAGCAGGGCGTTTATCGAAAACATAACCCTTTTCTTCCATTTCACTTACGGCATAGTCGACGTTCGCACGAGTCAGTAGAGGCAATTTTGCCAGTGCCGCTTTCGCATAGACCTGGTAAAACTCGTTCGCGTGTAGCTCATCCTTTTGCAACTGTACTTGTTCAGTCAGAACATTGAGCATTCTATTTGCTCTTTGAGCAACCTTGTGAAGCTGGCTGGAATCACTCATCGAAAGTCATCCTTTATGCTGTATTTTTGAATATAATTAAAAATGCTGCATAAAATAATAATGTATGCGCAAATGCTTGTACATAGCATTCTCTGCATGTTTACTCCTTTGCCAGGTGTGTCACAACATGCTTTGGCATCCTCCACGCATAAACGACGCGGATTTCTTCTACGTTCAGGTTGTAGCCTGAATCATTTTGGTGATTTCCTGCTTCAACGGGCAGCAAGGCTTCACTCTCTATCAACTGGTGAGAACGGCTTGCCCGGCAGCATCGATGTGTGCTGGAGGGAGAATAAAAGTCTAAGATGTGCGATAGAGGGAAGTCGCATTGAATTATGTGCTGTGGAGGGATCGCTGGTATCAAATATGTGTGCTGGAGGGAAAGGCAGATAATTACATGTGCACTGGAGGGAAAAACGGGTGGACAGATGTGTGCTGGAGGGAAAGTCTGGGCAAACTGCGGGGCATCCCCCTCCAGCGCACATCAAAAACGGGAAATTAGACAAGCCTACCCGGCAGCACACATTTTTTGAATGCTGCTGCCCTCCAGCACACACTTATTCGGGGAGTTTCAGCTTTGGATTGCGAGAATGGACGATTACAAAACTTTCCCGGCCTTTCTTCTCAATTGAACAGTCGAGATAGCCGATTGTTTTAAGCTGTTCTATCGCTTTCTTAATGATACGGTTTTGCTCGCCAACAGCTGACTGCAAAGCCAGGCGCTCACGGATTCGCGCGAACGATAGCGGCAACGGGTTCTGCGGAAGGCTTTCGATGAAAGTGTAAATGGCTTGTGCAGCTTCTTTCTTCGGAAGGGCACGCAAGGCGTGGTGTTGCAACAGAACGCGATAATCAAGCTGGAACAGCTCCCAGAGCTTCGAATCGGCCTCCAGCTCTATCAGATCAAGGTCAGCATCAAAACGCCCGACCTTCAGCAGACCAGTCTGATAGCCGCCTTTAGCATCTTTTCCGCGCTTAAAAGCGATACCCTTGTTACGCAAGCGTCCAAGTGATTCATGAATGGTTAAACGCAGTTTCGCATCCAGACGTTTTGAGGGGAAACCACAGGCTTTAGCGAATTCCTGAAACGATAACTGGATGGTGTTTGAGGACAAGCCGTATTTGCTGAACGCGTAGATGACACCGATCCACGTTTTGAAATCAGTATCCATATCGAGTCGAGGACCGGTGATTTTAATATCATCGTAACCCTCGGCTTTAGCTATCTCCAGCTGGGAAAACGCTTTGGTGGCATCAATCTCTTTACTTTCTCCTTTGCTCTTTGATGGCTTCGGCACGAATACCCCCAAGCGCATCAACGCTACAGGCTGCACAGTGTTGTTTGAATTAACTGTTAGTTCTTTTGCCTTACTTTCAATGTCTGCGTAAAGAATATCGGAGATAAAAGATTGATTCATATTACTTTTTCCGAATTATGTGGATAGTTTTTATAAGCGGTGATAACTACCCGGGCTTTCCCGTCAGCACACATCCTATATCCCGCCAGCACACATTAGCAACCCGTCAGCACACATTTTTATCCCGTCAGCACACATCGTTTTCCCTCCAGCACACATCGCGATACACTTCTAAGCCAGACGTGGCGCGGCCTGCAACGATCAGGGATCTATATGGATCTAATTGGGATCTGTATGGACCTAATTATTGGATCTACCCAGTGGATAATGTGGATAAGTGAAAAACCGGCCAACATAGCCGGTTGGAAGGAAGGGTATTATTCTACGCTTTCGATAAGAAGACCATGTTCATAACATTTAAGCTCATCGCCTTCGTACAGGAATTGGTATCCAATACCACCATTTTCATGGACATTAGGGAATAACTCATAACTCACTGAAGAGCAAATCACACCAATGCAACGATCAACGCCTTCTCGTTCTTCAGTGCTGAAAAAATCCTCTTCGGTAAGAACATGAGTACATTGCTCATCAGCATAGGTCGGAAATACATGCTCGATGCAATCCGGGTGTTTTAAACCAAGCTGATCGGCAAGCTCGAAAGCATGACGGTATTGTTCAGATCCTGGCTTGCCAACAGTGATGTGCTCAATTTTGTAGATTGAAGTCGCTTTGTTGATAGTTTGCTTTACTGTTACTTTATCAGACATAAAAATCCCTTTTAGTTACCGCTGATAGCGCGGTTGTAATCATTAACGTTGCGATTCTTCCTGTTAATCCCCATCAGCATCGTTTCTGTATCGAGGATATACGCTGGCAGATCATCAAAATATTCACTGCTAAACTCTGGCATCCTGCACATAAATGCACTTTTTGGGGCAGGGTGGTTAACCTTTGTCGGCGTCGGCGTTAAATTCGCTGATCGACTCCCGGAGCAACCGCTGAGTGTCAGCAGGAATACGCTGGCGAACATTACCCGCCGCAACAAGTTGTTTCTGAACTTCAGCTTTTCGTTCCATTTGCCTGTCAGCATACTTGGCTTGTTCTGATTCATTTTTCACTTCCTGGCTGTGAAAATGTTGCTCTGCTTTGTTCATCGTCTCAATGGTCTGGTTAAGATCCATTATTGACTTATCACGTTCCTTAACAGCCTGATCAAGACTGCCAATTTTCTCCATGGCTTGCTTTAGCTGATGACGTTCCCACGCAAACCCAGCACCAACAAGTGCGCAAATCAGAACAAGAACACCAGTAGCAGCAAGTTTCTCCTTCAAAGACAAAGCTGTTTTTAATGTAGAAAAGAATGACATGTCTTCCTCCTGAAGAAAAATTATCAATGAAGTCCTTTGTTACTGTGCCGCTTTGTTTAATTCATCAAGAACAGAATCAGGAACCAAAGCGGCGATTGCGCTGGCTGTGCTGGCCTTATTTGCTGATGCTTCCGCAAGCGCGGTACCGATAGCATGGTTATAAGCAGTTATGGCTACGTTGGCGCTTTCATTCGCTCGTTCATACTGCTGTTGTAACGCAGTTGTGGGTGCTGTTGTCTGGTTGAAAACAACCCCAAACTGTTCAGTTGCTACTTTCAGAGATTCAATTTGCTCTTCTGTTAGTGCTGGTGGGGGAGTGGCAGTGCCGCCGCCTGAACCAGAGCCTGACGAGCTTCCTGAGCCAGTGTTAAGGGTCTGGTTAATCTCCCCCATAGCAGCGACTAAACTTGATGTATTAAGCGCGTTTACAGCGTCCTCAAGCGATTTAGTAATAGTCACATCACCAATGGCAATAGAGATCGGCAGTTCTGAAACTTCTCGCTCATTAGCACGACAGTAAACATCCCAACCAATATCGAGTTGAAGGAGCATTGACAGATCAGCATAACCAGCCAACAGGTCCGCGTGCTGAGTTGCCAGCCCTCCAATATTCGTTAAACCGGTTGCGGTTGTTCTGATCGTTGAAACATAGCTGGTAATAGTGTCGGGATAGACAATTGTATCCAGAATTAATCCGGTCAATTCTTCTGCAAGCAGTTTTGCTGTGTTAGCACTGTTTCGTGCCGATGTTATGGCACCAGGTGTTTTCATCCCACCGGCGGCGGCCAATTTTTTATATGCGGATAACTGGTAGTCTTTTTCCAGCATGATATCTCCTAACTTACCTGAACCAGGCCGTCTCCGGCTGCAACGGTAGATCCGCATGAAACAGGGTCACCAACGCATACGATCCCTTTACCATTGACGGTAAACCATGCCCTGGTTGATATAGCTTGCCCACCGTGCGTACTGTTTCCATCGGTATGCTGTGCATATTGCTTACCATCAACTAACACTTCGACTCCGTTGACTTTAAGTAGTGGTTCACTCTCTACAGGAGGCCTGGATGGGAATCCTCCGTGCCCCGAACAAATGCTGTCTTTTGTTGCAATACTTGCCACGTCATCACCAATTATTTGCTCTGGTTTTCGTTATTTTAACTTAGGTTACTTGTGGTATACATGGTGTTAACCATTGCATAATTGCTCTAATAAATATTGTTTTTTATGTCGTGTTTTCGGTACCATTCAGCCATCGCCCTTCAATGGGTATTTGTTTGGAGTCGTCAGATGCAGATGGAGCTAATAAGCCGCAAAGAGTTCGATAGCCGTGTAACCAGCGGTGAACTCGACAACTTGCAGGCTATCAAGGTGAAAGAAGGCTTTTGCCTCATTGGGAATCAGAGCGGAACAAATCGCGTTTTTATGCTTCGCCGTACGGATTTGAAGCCATTTGTCTGGAAGAACGAAATTGGTCCCAGCTCATACGCTCAAACTAGGGGGTGCCTCAACCTGGCCTTTTTCTACAAAAACGAGCTTTCTGTGGTTGATATTCAAGGGTTACAACATGTTTAAGCACTGGAAAAACATTACTATTTATAAACTTTCTCGTGAAGCGGATCTGACCGACTTAGAAGATAAAAAGAAAATGATCCTTTTCACGCCATGCGGTAGTCAGGATATGGCCAAGTTCGGTTTTGTATCTCCATTTGGTGATAATTCCGAAGTTATCGCTATGCATGGAAATGGTTTTATCCTTGTTGAAGCAAAGCGCGAAACAAAAATCCTTCCCCCGCCGGTTATCCAGCGAGCTATTCAAGAAAAAATTGAAAAACTCGAGCAAGAACAAGCGCGTAAACTGAAGAAAACAGAGAAGGACTCCCTGAAAGACGAAGTTCTGCATTCTCTTCTGCCACGGGCTTTTTCAAAGTTTTCTGTTATCCAGGCGATCTACGACGGTTCAACTAAACGTATCTATATCAATGCCAGCGCGCGGCAGGCAGAGGATATGCTCGCGCTTATGCGTAAATCTCTGGGTTCTCTTCCTGTTGTTCCCCTAAGTGTTGAAAATCCCATTGAATTAACGCTGACCGACTGGGTACGTGATGGTAGTGCTCCACAGGGATTTCAAATGGGGGATGCGGCAGAACTTAAGGCAGTGCTTGAGGATGGCGGTATTGCCCGAGTGAAAAAGCAGGATTTGGGAAGCGATGAAATTTCCACACACCTGGAAGCTGGCAAGCGCGTTACTAAGTTGGCACTCGACTGGCAGAACCGCATTAAATTTACACTGGACCATAACTTCAGCCTTACCAGCGTCAAATTTGCGGATGAATTGCTTGAGCAGAACTCTGATATTGATAGTGAAGATGTTGCGCAGCGACTGGACGCAGATTTCTTCCTGTTGACCAGTGAAATTTCGTGCCTGGTTGATGCTCTGGTAAATGCCCTTGGTGGAGAGGCTAAGCAGTGAAAGAGCTGTGCTATGGATCTGTTTGCAGTGGAATTGAAGCAGCGAGCATTGCCTGGGAACCGTTGGGTATGCGTCCGGCGTGGTTTGCTGAAATCGAGCCTTTTCCATCTGCCGTTCTTGCGCACCGCTGGCCCCATGTCGCCAACCTTGGCGACATGACAAAACTTGCCAAAAAAGTCCTGGCTGGGGAAATCGAATCCCCTGATGTGCTCGTCGGGGGTACGCCTTGTCAGGCATTCAGTATCGCGGGCTTACGTGGTGGGCTTGATGATGAACGCGGCGCGCTAACTTTGAAGTATGTGGAGCTTGCAAATGCAATTGACGACAAACGGTCTGAGTCCTTCCTCAAACCGACAGTTATCGTCTGGGAAAATGTCCCAGGAGTCCTGTCATCGGCAGATAACGCCTTCGGATGTTTCCTTGCCGGATTGGCTGGAGAAGATGCGCCATTTGAACCAGGTGATCGACCTGAATCAGGAAAAAGTAACGCGTTCTGGCGGTGGGATGGCAAAACCGGTTGCCATGCTCCAAAGTGGCCGCAGTGTGGTTGTATTTATGGACCGCAGCGAAAGGTGGCCTGGAGAATCCTTGATGCCCAATACTTCGGAGTGGCACAACGACGCCGACGCGTGTTTGTTGTCGCAAGTGCTCGAACAGACCTCGATCCCGCAACGGTACTTTTTGAGTTCGAAGGCGTGCGCCGGAATATTGCGCCGAGCCGAAAAAAGAAGGAAATCGCTTCCGCCATTATTGCAAATGGCGCTGCAATCAGTGGCGAAAGCCTAAATCCATGCCTACACGCTGACATGCCACCCGGTATGAAATCGACGAAAGCCGTAAACGCTTTCAGGATGGCGGCATTTGGGGAATATATTGACGATGAAACCGCATCGACAGTAAAGGCAAGAGATTTTAAAGATGCCACTGACCTTGCCGTTTTTAGCAGCACAGGAGCAGGTTTTTGGTCAGAAGGGCATGGTACATTGCGGGCACGTGAGCAAGAAAGCCATGAGCATCTTGTTACATTGGCTTTTCCTGAGCGTATGAGCGGTACACAACATGCTGCAACTAAGAATACTTCACCATCTCTAATGGCTAAAAATCCAACAGCTGTATGCTATGAAGTAAGAAACGCAGAAGTAGCTGTCCGCCGTCTTACCCCTGTCGAATGTGAAAGGCTGCAAGGTTTTCCTGATGGGCATACGTTGATCCCGACGGAAAAGCGTAAAAAAGTTAATTCAGATGAACTGGCATATCTTCGCAATCACTATCCAGATTTAAGCGAAGAAGAGGCCGCGATGCTTGCAGCTGACGGACCGCGTTACAAAGCGATCGGCAATAGTATGGCAATACCAGTAATGTGCTGGATTGGCGATCGGATTACTAAGGCCGTATGTCGGCAGAAAGAAGGAAGTGAAACAAAAGAGCGAAAAGTTAAACCAGCGGCAGAATTCGAACGGTCCATATTCAAATGGGCTGGTGGAAAATTTGGTGTTCTGGAACAAATCTTTCGCTATTTGCCAGAAGGGAAGCGCCTGATTGAACCTTTCGTTGGTGGCGGAGCTGTCTTCATGAATGCCGGATACCAGGAAAATCTGCTAAATGATGTGAATGCTGACCTGATTAACTTTTACAAGACTTTGCAACGTGAGGAACGTTCACTTATCACTCTGGCGCATCGGTTTTTCCAGGACTACAACACACAGGAAGGATACCTGGCTGTACGGAGTGCGTTTAACAAACAAGTCTATGATGATTTACATCGCGCAGCGGCGTTTTTGTTCCTGAACCGACATTGTTTTAACGGATTGACGCGTTACAACCAGGCCGGTGAGTTCAATGTCGGTTATGGGAAGTATAAAACTCCGTATTTCCCATTACAGGAGATGGAAGCCTTCCTCGGTGCGGAAGGGCGGTCTGAGTTTGTATGCGGTGATTTTGCAGCGGTGATTGAAGCTGCCGGAGAAGGAGATGTCATCTTTTGCGATCCGCCGTATGAACCGCTTCCAAATACAGAGGGATTCACGAACTATTCCGGTCATGACTTTAAGTTTGAAGAGCAAAAACGCCTGGTGTCTCTGTTGACGGATGCTCATCGCCGAGGTGCAAAGGTTCTCATTACTAACAGTGGCGCGCCAAACATCAGAGAGCTTTATCATGACAATGGCTTCAGAGTGGAACCTCTTTTTGCCAGACGTTCTGTGTCTTGTAAGGGGGACACTCGAGGTGTTGCTCATGACGTCTTAGGTATATTGCTCTAATAAATTTATTAGTGTAATATCGTCTCAATGAATCGTGATTTATAGAGCGATTTAGCTGTTAGCCGCGACAGGCGCGGCGGTAAGCATGGCTGGGCCCAGTCCTCCCAGACAAACCACCGAGTTGCCAGGTTGACCATGCGCCTAAGTGGCAACGCCGAAGTGCGTTACGAGCTTCCAGTTTGCCCATCTTCGGGTGGGCGTTTTTTTCAGGGTTTTCGTCATGGTTAGCGACTTTGCGGCGGTTTAGAAACTGACCATTAAAGTAAATGCAAACGATGATCTGATGATGGTAGCGGCCTAAGAAGCCAGACGCCACGGGGTATGAGTCGTCCCCCGTCAAAAAATCGACCGCAGAGTGTCCCCGTCTGTGTATTAGGGAACGGGGAGGCACAACAGGTAAGGGCGCTGGTGTGATTAACCAGATGAACGAGAAGGGGCCATCTGTTGGTCAGCGTCCTTTCCTGTTGCGTCTTCTTTTCAGCGTAACAGCGGTGCTTAACAGCACTTTGGGTACAGTT
>SKEE01001347.1_pt1 | contig 19827 bp, 16 predicted proteins | sample 4826661 | NCBI WGS metagenome assembly SKEE01 (sample SAMN11008817, study PRJNA524170) | human gut metagenome | biome: Human fecal sample; material: Feces; isolation source: fecal sample from pouch patient p20 | host: Homo sapiens | place: Israel: Tel-Aviv | collected 2016-11-14
GCATTCTGCCCACTGTGGTAGCGAAGCGGAATCCGCATAAGCAAAAGTTCAGATAAAAGGCCGACAAGCAGCACCGCTTCCTTACATGCAAGGATATAAATTCCATACATCCATATATAGAGCCAGGTTCCGTGGGAACCATAAAGGGCCAGCAAATCTCCCTCCTTCGCATTTTCCAGAACACTATTCAGGATCTTTTCCCCGAAAAACAGGTGATAACCGATGCCCAATATCAGTATGATCCATGCAATATAATCAGGAATGCAGGACAGCACCCAGCGTTTGCGGCTGCCGTGTTCATGCCTCCTTTGTCGTAAGAGCCCGATTCCCCATAGAATCGGATAAAGAAATACAATAAGAAGCAGCGCAAGATTCGTTTGTGGCTGTATTGCCGTTATAAGCAGGCTCAGGCGTTTGGCCTGTGAAGCTATGCTCTGCAGATTCGGTACATGCGCAAAAATTGATAGCATCGACACGAAAATTACTGCAAAGACTCCTGGTATCGCCATCAGACTGAATGTTTCCGCTTTTGACTTGCGCTTCACCAGATTATATAGGTCGTTAAGATACAGACCTGCATTTAGATAAAGAAGTATTATTGTAAGCCAAAAGTCTGGTAAATAATCGGCATCCACCGTATATAATTGAAAGAAATCCAAGAGCGCCTCTATCATTTTTCACTCTTCTCCCTATTGAGATTTATCCTGTTTATTCTTACGGAAACACCCTTGTTCATAGTCATTAAAAATGTCTCCTTTACAAATTCCGATTTGTTAAACTATCTATACAATACCATATCTCTTTGGCTAATACAACACTACTATGACCTCTGCTGACTTCTGTGCGTTCAGCATTGCTTTATGCAATGGTTACCTCTTTCAAGGCATACCGCACAGACCTCCCTAGGTACCACACGTTTCTTCCTCTCCATCCATGCCCGTGAGTTAGTATGTTCCTCACATCCAACTTCCTTCAGATTCGAGGTCGCCCTCGACACCCTTGCTTTCGGCTATATCCTTCCCACTACCGGGCGGATTTGGGACTTTAAGCCGTTAGAAACGTGCGCCGCTAGGCGCACGCACAAAAGAGGCCGCTGATTTTCATCAGCCGCCTCTTTTTCTATAAAAATATTGCTCTACCGGACAGAAAAGCTCTTTTCCTCTTTGTCCAAGGGAAGCTCCTCTGTATCCATCCACTCGATGGTAATGAACTGGTTATGGTTTAATCCCATCAGCAGCTTATTGATCATATACTCGCTTCCCTGGATTTCCAGAAGAACGGTTCCATCATACTCATTGCGCACCCAGCCGGTCAGCCCCAGGGACTGTGCAAGGTATTTTGCGGTATAGCGGAAGCCCACGCCCTGCACGCGGCCACGGAAAATAATGCGTTTTCTTACATCTGCCATAGCACCCTCCTACAAAGAATACTCTTTCAGCTGTTCTCTTCTCTCCAGGTAATCCGGACAATACTTCTCCACCTCCGCCCAGAATGCTCTGGAATGGTTCATATGGCGCCTGTGGGCCAGTTCGTGTATCACCACATAGTCCAGCAGCTCATCCGGCAGAAATGCCAGCTGGTAATTGAAATTAACATTCCCCTTCGCGCTGCAGCTGCCCCAGCGAGTCTTCTGGTTCTTTACGGTAACATAACCGACTGTCACACCCATTGTCTCACAGTAGTGCCGCACCCGCTTTCCGATTTTTAACTGGATTTTCATCCGGTCCGTTTTGCTTAAAAGCTCCGGCGGCGGTGCCGGTGTGCTCTTCCGGTTCTCCTCACGCTCTGCCATGACCTCTGTTTTCTCCAGGATCCAGCTTCGGTGATTTTCCACAAAGGCCTTCAGCTCCCGGTCGGAAACGCGGGTCGGAATCCGGGCCAGAACCGTATTGGCATCCCGCACCTCCAGGCCAAGGCTTTTTCTGGCGGAGCGAATGCCCGAAACGCGGATTTCTCCCCGGCCATCCGCTTTCTTTATGCTCCATTCTGTTATCATAATTTTATTTCCGGAATGCTGCTACCAGAGCCTCTGCATCCTCATAATTCTGTGCCTTCAGCTCATTTACAAACCAGTCATCAATTCCGTCTACAGCCGTCTTGAAGGAATCAATATCCAGGTCCTCGTGAGAAGTGATGGTCACACCGTTCTTTTCAGTCCAGCGCTTCATGATCTCCTCGTCACCGGCACGGTTAATCTCACGCTCGTAGCGGGTAGCCAGCGCGCCGCACTCGTCAATGACCGCCTGCTGCTCCGGTGTCAGATCATCGTAAATCTTCTGGTTGATGCAGAAGAACAGGCAGTCATAGTTTGCGTTCCATAAGGAACAGTATGGCTGTACCTCCTGTACGCTTGCGGCATCGATAGCCGGAAGCGGATTCTCCTGGCCTTCCACCGTTTTCTGCTGCAGTGCGGTGTAGGTCTCAGACCAGTTCATATTGGTGGCATCTGCGCCCCAGCGCTTATAGCACTCCATAAGCAGGTTGCTTCCCGCTACACGGATCTTCAGGTTTTTCATGTCCTCAACGGACCTGATCTCGCGGACACTGTTGGTCAGTTCACGGAAACCATTCTCCGCGATGCCCATGCAGTGCAGGCCATACTCGCTTAAAATGTCTTTTAACATCTCACCGGCCTCACCGTCTAACATGGCGTCTGCATCCTCAACGGAATCAAACAGATATGGAAGGGATACCACGTTAAAGCGCGGGTCAAACGCAGAGTAAATCAGGTTGCTGTGCATGGAGATCTGAACCGGATCCCCATCGATCAGAGCCTGGATGCCCTCAGACTGGTTTCCGTTGGTCAGCTGGTCTGCCGCGTATACATTCACCTTGATCTTTCCGCCGGTTGCTTTTTCAACGAGCTCGCCGAACTTGCGGCCGCCCTCGGCCCATGTACTGGTCTCGGTTGTGGAACAGGTAAAGTTCCAGGTCTGCTCTTTCCATCCAAGATCACTGTGATCCTCTACGGAATCCGCACCGATGCTGCTGTCCGATTTCTCGGTAAAGACTGCGATCAGGTCTGCTGCATCTTTGTAGCCCTGATTCTCCAGCTCTTTCTGATACCACTCAGCTACGCCAGAAACAGCATTCTTGAAGGAATCTACATCCATATCCTCGTATCTGGTAATGGTCACTCCATTGTCATTCTGCCAGCGGTCCATGATCTCCTCATCACCGGCACGGTTGATGTAACGCTCATAATCAACCGCTTTCTGGCCTGCCTCATCGACCACCGCCTGCTGCTCCGGTGTCAGAGCATCATAAATCTTCTGGTTGATGCAGAAGAACAGGCAGTCATAATTTGCGTTCCATAAAGAACAGTAAGGCTGTACCTCCTGAACGCTTGCCGCGTCGATGGCCGGAAGCGGATTTTCCTGTCCGTCTACGGTCTTTTGCTGCAGCGCGGTGTAGGTCTCGGACCAGTTCATATTCGTGGCATCTGCGCCCCATCTCTTATAGCACTCCATGAGCAGGTTGCTTCCTGCAACACGGACCTTTAAGTTTTTCATATCATCCACGGATTTGATCTCGCGGACGCTGTTGGTCAGCTGGCGGAAGCCGTTCTCTGCAATACCCATGCAGTGCAGGTCATACTCGGCTAAGATGTCTTTTAACATATCACCGGCCCTTCCGTCTAACATGGCATCAGCCTCCTCTACGGAGCTGAAAAGATATGGCAGGGATACCACGTTAAAGCGCGGGTCAAACGCAGAGTAGATCAGGTTGCTGTGCATGGAGATCTGAACCGGATCGCCATTCATCAGCGCCTGGATTCCCTCGGACTGGTTTCCGTTAGTCAGCTGGTCTGCTGCATATACATTGACCTTGATCTTGCCTCCGGTTGCCTTTTCCATAAGCTCGCCGAACTTGCGTCCACCCTCAGCCCAGGTACTGGTCTCTGTGGTGGAACAGGTAAAGTTCCAGGTCTGCTCTTCCCAGTCTAAGTCACTGTAATCGCCAATTTCGTTAAAGTCAGCCGGACCGCTGTCCTTTTCACTACCTGCCTGACTGTCAGAGGAAGCCGCAACGTTTCCGCTGTAGGAGCCCTCTCCGGCCAGTGCCTTCGGAAGGAAGGTGGAAACAGACGGTACATAGGTGATCAGCAGCAGAACCATAACAGAGGCCACGATCATTGGCATAACGGCACGGGAGATTTTCGGAATGTCCACCTCCATGCCTTTTTTCAGTTTTACGGAAATCGCAACAAACAGGTTTACGCCAACCGGCGGAGTTACCTGACCGATGGCCAGGTTCACGGTTGCCACGATACCGAACGCTACCACATCGTAACCCAGTGCCTTACATACCGGCAGCATGATCGGGATGAAAATATACATCGCAGAGTTTGCATCGATAAAGCAGCCTGCGATCAGGAAGATCACATTCACGATCAGAAGGAAGGTGAACTGGTTGTGGGCAATGCTTCCCAGTAAATCGGATGCCGCCTGGGCAATGCCGAATTTGGTGCATACAAAGGAGAACAGGGAGGCGCTTGCTACAATGAGCATGATGCCGCCGGTGGTCTTTCCGGACTCCACAAGAAGCCCACGCAGATCCTTAAAGCTTACTTCCCTGTAAATAAAGATGCCGACAAACAGACCATATACAACGGATACGGCTGCTGCCTCGGTCGGGGTAAAGATACCGCCGTAAATGCCGCCCAGGATGATGACGGGCATTAACAGTCCCCAGAACGCGTCCTTGAATGCCTCCCAGCGCTCTTTTCCGCTGGCGCGCTTCTGGCTGGACTGGATGTTGTTCTTGCGAGCCTCGATCATAACCACGATGACTAAAGCCACACCCATTAAAATACCCGGAACGATTCCTGCGGTAAACATATCCGCGATGGAAACACCGGTGATGGATGCGTAAACAACGAACGCGATACTTGGCGGGATGACAATGGCGATGGAGCTTGCCGTTGCCATTAAGGCCGCGGAGAACGGTGCGGAGAAGCCGCCCTGCTCGATCATGGCCGGGATCAGGACTGCTCCCAGCGCTGCCACGGTAGCCGGTCCGGAACCGGAGATCGCGCCAAAGAAGCAGGCTACGATTACACACACGATGGCGATGCCGCCTCTTCTGTGTCCGACACAGGTATTAACGAACCTGATCAGGCGCTTGGAGATGCCTGCCTTTGCCATGATGTTGCCGGACAGTACAAAAAACGGAATAGCAAGCAGCAGAAACTTGCTGATGCCGGAATACATGTTGGTTGCCACGATCGTTAAGGATGTGCCGGAATAGAGAATCGCACATACGGAAGAAAGACCGAGACAGATTCCGATCGGAATACCCATGATCAGGAAAATAAAAAAGGAAACAAATAATACTGCACTGATCATTTGTCATTGTCCTCCTTTCCACAGCTGTCAAGATAAAACTCAATAAAATGCAGGATCATGCATGCTGCACCGATCGGCACAAAGGACCAGAAGATCCACTCCGGCCAGTTCAGCACGAAGGTACGCTTGCCGTTCTGCATCTGGGTGATGACCTTATCCAGGCCATATTTAAACAGTACTGCGGTGAAAGCTACGGAAAGAATGGTGCTGAAAAGCAAAAACACTTTTCTTACCTGCGCCGGAAGACGATCTGTCAGAATAGTCAGATTAACCAGCTCGCCATCCCGGCATGCTAACGCTGCCGCAAGCAGCGTGATCAGTACAAACACTGCAACCACCAGTTCCTCGGTAAAAGACCAGGACTGATGAATGACTTTTCGTGAAAATACATTTCCCACCGTCAGGACGAGAATCAGCACGGTTGCGATTTCCAGCACCAGCTTTTCCAGGCCTGCGAGGGCGTTCATGAATTTTTTGTAGGTTTTCATATACCCTATAACCCCTTTCGCTTTGATGTGATACCTGTTCTGTTTTGTTTCGGAATTGTTGGCATACAAAGAACCTGCTGTCGGCAGTCACTCGATGTATTGATTTAAATTAAGATTTTCAGACATCCGGAATGCGAAAGACCTGCTGTCGGCAGTCGTCCCGCGCAATCGGAAATCGGGTAATCTGCAGATACGCCAGTGGCGCATTCTAATATTCAGAATAAAAAATCCGCCCCATTTCAGGGACGGAAATCTTCTCTGTTTTGAAACCACCCTGTTTCATGTAAGAAACAGATACAAACATGTGTACCGGTATCTTGCTCATTATTACTTTTTCTCAGTAAAGTATTAACGGAATCAATGATACACTACTTTAAAACTATCGTCAATTCTAAATTTTTTATAAACTAGTTAAATCCAAAGAACTTCTGGCTGATCTTGTAGCCGGCAATGGATACGGTGCGGCCGCTCTTGCCCGGAAGGTTCATGCTCTGTCCCAAAAAGCCCCAGCGCAGGCGCATATACAGAGCCAGATCCTGCTCCCGCAGCTCTTCCCAGATCTGCTTTTTCTTTTCCATGTTCTCATCGGTGCCGGATTTAATAGCCAAAATGGAGCAGACGGTCATCATGATCTCCAGGTAGCGCACCATGTAATGGCGGAGCTTGTAGCTCGTGATCTTTGCGCTGTGATAGTATCCGAGCATCAGGCGGGTTACTAAAAGCTGCTGGTCAATACGGCCGATCATGACCTGTTCATTCACGGACTGATCCTGTCTGCCGATGAAATAGCGGTAGAAATTCACATCCAGGTAGTAGAAGGTCTTTACATACGGCAGCGGCTGGAATACGAAAATATTATCCACATAGAAGGTGTGCTTCGGCAGCTCCAGACCACACTCCCTCAGCATCTGGGTACGGTAGATCACGGAATGCATCAGAATGTACTGGCCCAGCATGAACACCTTCACATCCTTCCAGGTGCAGAGCTGGCGTTTTGGCAGCGCCGTGCGGTACTGCATGACGCGTTTGTGCTTCGCGCCCTGCTTCTCGTATACGAAATTGGTGATGAGCATATCCAGGGTCTGATTGCCCATGACAAAGCTACGCAGGGTTTCCAGAACCTCTTTGTAAGCTTCTGCGTTGACCCAGTCATCACTATCTACTACTTTAAAATAAATACCGGTTGCAGCCCGCAGACCTGCATTTACGGCCTCGCCGTGGCCGCCGTTCTCCTGATGGATGGCACGGCAGATGCCCGGATAGCGTGTCTCGTACTCGTCCGCGATCTGGGCGGTGTTGTCCTTGGTGGATCCGTCATCTACAATCAGAATCTCCACCTCATCTCCACCCGGAAGCAGGGACTCAATGCAGTTTCTCATGTAGGCTTCTGAATTATAACAGGGAATTGCAATGGATAATAATTTCATGATTTAGAAAAAACCTCCTTGGTTTTATATAACGCTGCCGTTGTCAGGATTGCTCCCGCAGCTGCGGCAGCCAGTGCGAACCGCATGGAAAAAGCATCTGACATGCCGGACATCAGGGCCGTAAAACAGACCGATGCCGCGTTGGCTCCCGCATGCATACATACAGCCGGGAGCAAAGAACTGCTCCATTCACACACCAGTTCCAGGCACAATGCCAGAAAAAACGCATACATCCCCTGGCTTATATTACCATGGTACATGCCAAACAACAGGGCGCCCATAAGGGCCGCTGTGCGCGGTTTCATATGCGTTCTCAGTTCTGCCCGGATCAGGCCGCGGAACAACAGTTCTTCGGTCAAAGGCGCAAGCACCACCGTCACCAGAAGCTGCAGCGCTATGGACGTTCCATATACGGCCTCCCGTGTACTGTCCCACCCGTCAGACAACGGGAAAAGAAGCTGCAGGAGCACATTCAGGACCAGGCAGGAACCCATGCCAGCCAGGGCTGCAAAAAAACATCCCGTTCGCAAAGATCTGGCGCACTGTGCCTGGCCGGTGCACAGCCACTGTCCTGTACGCTGCGGCTGGTCTGTGCACCAGCGCCTGTCTGTACGTGGTACCTGGCCCGCCTCGGCATCCCGCTCTCTGACATCCACCTGCAGTTTTTTCCGGTATGCCGCATACAGAAACGGCAGCGCCAGAAGCGCTCCACCGCCAGTCACAAGCAGCGCATCCTGTGTACCAAATAAAGAACATACCCAGGCGGAAGCCTCCGTACAGAGTTCATAAAAGATGAGAGGTCCCAGCAGCCAGAAAGCCGTCCGAAATGCCTTATTTTCTTCGTTTTTCATAGGATATTTCCATAAATTTTCTTTTCATTTTTGCATCATCATACGTTCTGATATAGCCCTCTCACTATACCATAAACCGGTTGCAATTTTCAAGCAGAAACACTATAATGAACGCAAACACTGTTGCGCATATCATACGCAAACAGGATTACCCCCAAAATTACATACAGAAAGGATTCGATCATATGGCAAAGAAAAGAATTGTTATGGCGCTTGGTCACGATGCCCTGGGTACCAATCTCCCTGAGCAAAAAAAGTCCGTGGCTGCTACCGCAAAATTAATTGCAGATTTCATCCAGAATGGCTGGCAGGTCGCTGTTGTCCACAGCAACGCGCCTCAGGTCGGCATGATCCACACCGCTATGAATGAACTTTGTTCCAACCACGAAGGCGAGGGCTACACCCCTGCTCCCATGTCCGTCTGCTCGGCTATGAGCCAGGGCTATATCGGCTATGATCTTCAGAACGGCATCCGTTCTGCCCTGTTAAAACGAGGCATCTACAAACCAGTTTCTACCGTCCTCACCCAAGTTATGGTAGACCCGTATGACGAATCCTTTTACAATCCGGTGAAAAAAGTCGGCCGTTATATGACCAGAGAGGAAGCCGATGCTGAGGAAGCAAAAGGCAACTACGTGACTGAGGTTCCCGGCAAGGGCTGGCAGCGTATCGTGTCCGCTCCAAAGCCGGTCGGCATTGTCGAGATTGATACCATCCGTACCCTTATGGACGCAGACCAGATTGTCATCTCCTGCGGCGGCGGCGGTATTCCGGTCATGGAACAGGGCTGTGAGCTGCGCGGTGCCAGCGCGGTCATCGAGAAAGACCTGGTCAGCGGCCTTCTCGCCAAAGAGACCGATGCCGATGTGCTTATGATTCTGACCGATGTGGAGCAGGTATGTGTAAATTACGGCAAAGCAGATGAGACGCCGCTCTCCCATATGACTGTGGCAGAGGCAGAGAAATACGCGGAGGAAGGCCAGTTTGGCACCTCTTCCATGCTGCCAAAGATTAACGCAGCCCTTTCCTTCCTGAAGGCAGGCAAAGGCCGCAGCGCCATCATTACTACCATGGCAAAGGCTGAAGAAGCAGTAAACGGCAAGGCCGGAACCACCATCGAATAATCAGCGACTTACGAAAAAGGAGTTTTGCAGATTCTGTCCGCAAAACTCCTTTTTCTTTGAAGAATTCATGGCATGCCGCAATGCGGTTTCAATTCTTGAATTTCCTAACCGAACTGTACAACATCCTTGATCGGCTCAGCCGGTACTACTTCCTCTGCGTAGAGAACCGGGCCTTCACCGTTATAATCCTGCCAGTATTCAATCTCAACCCGCGCGCGCACCGTTACCCACTGTCTGGTTTCCAGATTGCGGGCATCCTTGGATTTGCAGATATATCCCAGGAACGTCATATCCTCCGCGCAGCAGGTCATGGCCATACGTCCCGGAACAAAATAGTTTTTCGGGAAATTGGAGGATTTCATGACCATGGCAGTAAATTCCACTACCTTGCCTTTATAGCGCTCTGGCTTGTCCATGCAGTCAATATACCAGATGCCGTATGCTTCCGGGCTGATCTTGATGACATCTGCCTTCATGTCATACGGAAGATCTTCCTCTGAAATCTCGTCAATCTCTCCATTCTCGTCCTCAAATACGATATCACATTTGGTATTCATGGATTTGAGCATGCGCTTATAGCGGTCCAGATCCTCGATTCCATCACAGCGGTTGCAGATGATGAGTTCGGAGTTCTTCACCATAGCATTCAGCAGTGACTTCATGTTCTTCACATACAGTTCAAAGGTAGACATATCGATGATGGTGATCTGCTGGTAAATGGTCCAGTCCTTCGGAAGCTTTAAATCGTCCTGGTTCCACATACCGTTCCACTCGATCAGCACACGCTCCGGCTGATGCAGCAGCTCCAGCTCCGTCAAGCGGTCCGGAGTGATCTCATCCAGGCTGTCCACATAAACAACAGAGGTTTTGGTGTCTGCAAGCAGCGCGTCATCGTATTCGGTATCACCCTCCTCGCACACGATCAGAAGGGTCTTTCCGTCCGTACGGAAGTAATCCTGATCCATGGTGAAGGATAAAAATTCGGTCTTTCCTGCCTCTAAAAACCCGTTGATCAGAAATACCGGCGTTACTTCATCGTCAATCATTGGTCCCATATTTTGTACCTGTCCTTTTCTTTTTTCAGAAAAGCGCTGATCTTATCAGCGCCTTTCCCATTCGGTCCGGGCAGTTAGTTTCTGCCGAACGCCTTCTTTAACTCGACCTCTTTTAAATTTGCGCCGATGACACATACCTTACCGGTATAATCCGGTGCTCCGGTGCGGATCTCATACTGCTCCGGAACCATGTCGAAGTAGTACCACTCGCCCTCTTTCTCACTCGGAAGCATGCCCTTGGCACGGAGAACATCACCGTACTCGTTGCCGTAAGCCAGCTCCTCCAGAATCGCGGTCAGCTGCTCCTTGTTCACTGCATCGATGGTCTCAAGACCCCAGCTGGAAAATACCTCATCGGCATGATGATGGTGATGCTCGTGGTCGTGACAGCCGCAGCCGCACTCGTCATCATGATCGTGGTGATGGTGCTCGTGGTCGTGATCCTCGCAGCCGCACTCACCATCATGATCGTGGTGATGATGATGCTCATGCTCCTCATGATCATGGTCTTCATGGTCATGGTCCTCACAGCCGCAGCTGCAATGTCCGTCATGGTCATGATGATGGTGGTGCGCATGCTCCTCCTTCACCTGGGCCAGCAGCTCTTCCATCATGGTGTCCGGCTTCTCGATAAGCTCCAGGAGCTGTGCGCCGGTCAGCTGGTCGATCGGGGTAGTCACGATGCTTGCGTCCTTGTTATGCTCACGCAGTAAATCCACGTCTTCCAGCACCTTTCTGGAATCAGCCACATCGGTACGGCTCATTACGATAGTACCTGCATTCTCGATCTGATTGTTAAAGAACTCACCGAAGTTCTTCATATACATTTTACACTTGGTGGCGTCTACGATGGTGACCGCGCTGTTTAATTTTACATCCAGATTCTTTGCCACGTCACGGACGGCATTCATAACGTCAGACAGCTTGCCTACGCCGGAAGGCTCAATGATCACTCGCTCTGGTTTGTACTTGGTCAGTACCTCCTCCAGAGACTTACCGAAATCACCTACTAAGGAACAGCAGATGCAGCCGGAGTTCATCTCACGGATCTCGATACCGGAATCCTTTAAGAAACCGCCGTCGATACCAATCTGGCCAAACTCGTTCTCAATGAGGACAACCTGCTCCCCCTTGATGGCTTCCTGTAAAAGCTTCTTAATAAATGTAGTTTTTCCTGCTCCTAAAAAGCCGGAGATAATATCAATCTTTGTCATGATGATCCCTTCTTTTCTTTCATAATCCTTAATGCTGCTTCCAAAGCGGCCGTTAGCAGCCGCTACCGTTTTCCATTCTGTCACAAAATACGCAGAATGTCAATATGCCGGGCAGCTCATGCCCGGCATACTCTTTGCTCTATTTGCTTTTTGACATGTAGGTACTGATCCCGTCGACCACTTCCTGATCCAGAATGTGCTCCATACGGCAGGCATTTTCCTCAGCCATTTCTTCCGAAACGCCGGTTACTTCCTGTAGAAAAGCAGTCAGGAGAAGGTGACGCGCGTAGATGGACTTTGCCTTGGCAAGGCCCTCCTCTGTAAGCTGGATGTCACCGCCCTGTTCCATGGAAATGAACCCCTGATCCCGCAGCAGGCCCATAGCTCTGCTGACGCTCGGCTTACTGAAATTCAGTGCGCGCGCCACATCGATGGAACGGACAACTCCTTTCTTTTCCTTGATCATCAGTATTGTTTCCAGATAGTTTTCCCCTGATTCATGCATACAACAACAACCTCCTGTCCCAGTAAGGGAATTACTACTATCATAAACGATATTCCCAGGCAAGTCCAGTCTTTTTCTAAAGTTGTCTGAAGTGCTTCTAAGGAAAGATTCTCAACTACAGCTTGTCTTTATTCAGGAAGCAGGTTCTGCATGCTCTTTAAACTGATCAGCAGGGTAGAGGTATTGTGCAGGAGGGCAGAGGTTGCCGGTGGGAGCACTCCCAGAACGCCCAGAGCGATCAGTCCGGCATTGAAGCCGACGATCGTGCGGTAATTCCAATGGATACGCTGCATCAGATGATTGCTGATCAGCTTTAAGGTTACCACCTCGTACAGATTGTCTGCGCCTATGGTCACATCCGCGATCTCTCTGGCCAGCTCTGCGCCGTCACTGATGGCAATGCCCACGTTCGCGGCAGAAAGCGCCGGGGAATCGTTAATACCGTCACCGATCATGATGACCTTACGCCCCGCAGCCTTTTCTTTTTCCACAAAGCTTGCCTTATCCTCCGGCAGCACCTCCGAATAATACTCGTCTACACCGGCCATGGCCGCAATGGCTTTGGCAGTACGCTCACTGTCTCCGGTCATCATGACAACCTTGCTGATACCCGCCTCTTTTAAGGAAGCAATGACATCGCGGGCTTCCTCACGCAGCGGATCCTGGATGCAGATGACAGCAGCCAGTTCACCGTCGATGGCCAGATACAGATGCGAGTATTCCGGCGCAAGAGCATCGAATGCTTCCTGTCTGCCTTTCGGAACGGTACATTTTTCATCTTCAAAAACGAAATGCGCACTGCCGATGATAGCCTTTTTATCTCCCATCTTATCTTCCAGTGTGGTGGAAATGCCGTGCGCAACAATATACTCTACCTTGCTGTGCAGTTCCTCATGAACGAGATGCTTCTTCTTTGCCGCATCGACCACAGCCTTTGCCATGGAGTGCGGGAAATGCTCTTCCAGACATGCCGCGATGCGCAGAAGCTCATCACCTGTCATATTGTTAAAGGAAACCACATCGACCACAGTCGGCTGTGCCTTGGTCAGAGTACCGGTCTTATCAAAGACGATCGTGTCGGCCTCTGCCATAGCCTCCAGATACTTGCCGCCCTTCACCGTAATGTCGTACATATTGGCCTCGCGGATCGCGGACAGCACCGAGATCGGCATAGCCAGCTTCAGGGCACAGGAGAAATCTACCATCAGGATAGAAAGTGCCTTGGTTGTGTTTCTGGTGATCAACCAGGTCAGGCCGGTGCCAAGCAGGCTGTAAGGAACCAATGTATCTGCAAGATGCTCTGCCTTACCCTCCAGGGAAGATTTCAGTTTTTCAGATTCCTCGATCATGGTCACGATCTTATCAAACTTGCTGGAGCCTCCGGTCTCTTTGACACGGATGGTAATCTCTCCCTCTTCCACTACGGTACCTGCATAAACCGTGGCACCCTTCGTTTTTTCAGCCGGAACGGACTCACCGGTTAAGGAGGCCTGATTAACCATAGCCTCGCCGTCTGCCACCTCGCCGTCAAACGGGATTACATTGCCCATATGAATGCGTACCAGATCCGATTTCTGGATTGTCGTGGTCGGAACCAGGACCTCCTGTCCATCACTTACCAGCCATACCTTGGTAATATTTAAGGACATGCTGCGCGCCAGGTCGCCCACCGACTTCTTGTGGGTCCATTCCTCCAGGATCTCGCCGATGCCAAGCAGGAACATGACAGAGCCGGCTGTGTCAAAATCACTTCTTATAATAGAAACACCAATGGCGGTTGCATCCAGGACCGGAACCTCGATCTTTCTGGCTGCCAGCGTACAGATTCCCTTCCAGATATATTTTACAGATTTCACAGAAGTAATGACTGCACGGACGCCTGCAGGTAAAAACAGGTTATTTCCCACACGCATGATGACACGGGTCATCAGCTTTTCCCAGTATTCGCTGTTTAGGGCACGGCCGGAATTCTGGATATAAGACTCCGGAACTTCTGCCTTTTCGTAGGAAAATGTCTGCAGATCACGGACAACCGTTTCCCGGTCACCATCGTAATGAATCACAATTTCACTCAGGCGCTCCCGCACTTTTACGGAAATGGAGTATGGTTTTTCGTTAAAATAATACTGCAGGATGTCTGCCTGCTCAATGCTCATGCGGCCCTGCAGGATCTGAACACGGATTCTTCCGCGGATCTCATGTTTGATCACAAATTTCATAGTGTATTCCTCTTTTCGTGTAACTGCTCAGTACCTTCACAGTCACGAGCAAAAATCCATGAAAATTGCCTGCGGCAATGGGATTTTTGCCTGCCATCCTATGTTTTCTTACGGTCAGCGCAGTAAATGCGCAGACCTACTGAATAGTTACCTTTTCTCATTCTAACATACGGACTGTGGGGATGCAAGACAAATATCGAACAGACATTCTGTTTTTCTAATATCAGGACTCTCCCAGCACGATCCGGATCAGGCTCTTATCCAGCATCATGGTCCGGTTCCAGGGATTCAAAATCACGCCCTCAATTTCCGGTACTGTCAGTGCAGTCCTGAACATCTGCTCCAGATCTGCCAGAAACGTAGATTTCACCTGGTCCCCGCCGCGCAGTTCCTCGTCAAAGCTGGTGAACGCTACCCACCAGGCCTTTCCGTCCCCGGTTTTCACTGCCTGGATCTGCATCGGAGCTGTCGGATTTGCAGTCTGTTCCTGCGGCATGTCCACCGCAAGGATGACCTGGCCCTTTTCCCGCATCCGGCGGCGAACTACCGTTAGCGCATGCGCCAGCAGTTCCTCACTGGGCTTCTGCTGCAAAGCTGCGATGGCCTCCTCAATTTGTTCATTGCCGATCAGACCGTCATCTTTTGTTTTATTCTCTGATGTATGCATAGCTTTGTCTCTCCTATTAGATAATAATTCCTTCCAGATGATCGCACTCATGCTGGATGATCTGGGCTGTCCAGCCGCTGAACTTCTGATGCTGCTTCATAAAGTTCATATCCTCGTACTCCACCTCAATCTCCTCATAACGGTTTATTTTCCGGACTCCGATCAGGGAGAGACAGCCCTCCTCTGTCTCAAAAGCGCCTGACTTTTTCACAATAACCGGATTAAACATCGCCACATTCATAAATCCCATATTCACAGCGATAATGTTCTTCCGCACCCCGATCATATTCGCCGCCATGCCAACGCACTCAGACTCATGAGCTTTTAAGGTGTCCAAGAGGTCAAGGGCAACCTGGCGGTCTGCCTGGGTGGCAGGAAGGGATTTTTGTTTTAGAAATGCGATGTCACGCATGATTGCTTGTATCATAGATTTTATCTCCATTCTTTCCATAGATTCCGGTACTTTATCGGCACTTTCCGGCACTATTAAGGTCATTGCATATTCTATTGAGGTCATTAAGCTCATCATTGGGGTCATTAAGCTCATTCTGACCATAATAAATGCTTGACAACAGCCCTTCACCAGTGCACTTATTCTAATTTATATATTTCCGTACAATTTCCAAATCACACACAATCAGGTCAGATTAGCCAGTGATCTCATGACCAGATCAATATCCTGATTTTCCAGTTCCTGAATGATATGCAGATACGTTTTCTGTGTTGTGGTCATGCTTGCGTGTCCGAGTCTTCTGGCTACACTTCCAATGGATACGCCCGCAAAAAGAAGAATTGAAGCATGCGTATGGCGCAGTCCATGAACTGAAATGGTGGATATCTGCAGTTTTTTGCAGTATCGCTCCAAAATTCCATTGACCGTGGAATTATAAATAGGTTCATATTCATCCTGCTTCTTCACAAAAATCGGCTCCTCCGGTGGGAGATTTTTGGTCAGCTCCGCAAACTGCATGACCGTCTGCCAGTCAATCTGAATTTTCCGTACAGATGACTTGTTTTTTGTTGGAAGAAAGCCACCATTTCCCTTGTAATTCCACGTTTTGCTGATGGATAATGTCTGATGCGCAAAATCAAAATCCTTCGGTGTAAGGGCAAGTGCCTCCGAAAAACGCATTCCGGTTTTTGCTACAAGTAGGATAAACCAGTCCCAGTTCACTTCCTTTCCAAGATCCAGACTCTTTAAGAGCGTGTGCAGTTCAAACTGATTCAGATATTTAATTTTCTTCTCTGCCGGTGTTTTTCCCTTAATGATCACTTTCCGGGTGGGATCCCGGTCAATCAGTCCTTCGTCCACAGCGTCCAGAATCGCGCCTTTTAACTGATGATGAAAATCCATGGTTGTCTGTCTCTCATGGTGCTGCGCATAGTTATTGATCAATTGCTGATACGTAATTCTTGTCATGTTGCATAACTGCAATTCCGGAACCAGCTTCTTCAGCCATGCTTGCGTCATTTTATATTTTGCAAGCGTTACCTCACGAATCGCCCCCTCTTTGTATACCTGAACCCACTGGGCATAATAATCAACAAATAAAGCCGTTGCTTTTGTTTCATCGAGCATAAGATAAACCTCCTGTTTTCTCACACTGATGAAGGGCTCCTACTCCTTTGCAGATTCTTTCTTCCAGTTTTCCGGCTCCGGAATATCCATTCCACCTTCCAGTAAGAACTGGGTAAGCATCGAATCCACACGATTGTTTACCCGAAACATAGGCATTTTCTTTCCTTCCACCGCAGTAAAATATTCCTGTGCCTGTTCTTTTACCACAGTTGCCTTTAATGCGTCAAACCGCCCATAGTCATTGATATTTTCTTTTGTGATATTTAGCTTTAACAATTCGCGGATTATTTCTTCCGAGCATCCAAAATATCGGCAAAGCCGACGGATCTGTTCGGTTTTCTCGTTATTCGAATACATAACAATATAATCCTGCAATGTATATCCAGGTCTTAATGATACATCTCCGGTCTGAACGTCATGTAAAAATAAGTTCGCAAACTTCTGATCTTCCTGAGATAAAAAAGCAAAAGACTTATGTAATTCTTCCAGTGTCTGATCCAAAACTTCCTGAGAAACTCCCGGCTGTTCCAACTGCTTCATCCACTTTTCGAAACGGGAATTCATATAGTTGTAGTCGATCATACCTGTATTCTGCTCCGTAAGATATGGATCAATCGAAAATGTAATTTCCTCCTCATTTTCTCCATCTTCCCCCGGCTTTCTGAGTTCCCGGTATCTCTGATGGAGAATCTTGTAAGTATTCTCTGACAGCTTCACAGGAATTGTCTCTACAACCGTTCCATCTTCCGAAATCCGGTTATACTCTGTTTTCTCCCACACAAATCCCTGAATTTGCGCCGCCTGGTAATAAGTAGAAAACTCGCGGAACAATTTTGCAAATTTTGCCTTTATCTCTGTCTCCTCCGGCAGCCGGTCTAGTTCCACAATACCGGCATTCCGGAACAGTTCCACCATATCCTGGCCAGTCACATTCATGTGCTCAATATTATCCGGCAAATGATCCGCAAATAAGCCCATCGGCCGGTCACCAGAGTACAATTTTACCGCAGCTTCAATGTTGCGCTTCATCGTATGCGGCATCCGGTAATAGCGGATAGAACCAAATGGTTTCTCATTGATATTGTACAGACGATTGGTTCTGGAAAATGCCTGAATCAGATTCTGATTCAATAGAATCTTATCCATATAAAGGGTGTTCACCCACTTGGAATCAAAACCTGTCAGCATCTGATTCACCACGATCAGGAGGTCTAATTGCTGCTCCGGTTTCAGTCTTTCATACGGCTTCTTATGCGCCAGACGGGCTGCTACATCCTTCTTAAACTTTGCGTAGCCACCGATATCAAACTGCTGGTCATACAGGTTATTGTAATCCTCCAGCATCTCTTTCAAGCCGTCTTCTTTATCCAAAGAACGCTGTCCGCCTTCATTGTCAATCGTTGGATCAAACAGCCCTGTCACACGCAATTTTGGATTCTTTTTCCGAAACTTTTTATAGTAACGCATCGCTTCCGGAATACTGCTTACCGCAAAAATTCCATGGAATTTATTATTTCTGCTCAGTGTCAGCCAATTCTCAACGATATCGTCTACAACTGCATCTTGATAAGAATCCGATTCATACAACTCTTTCGAATAATAGTCCTCAATGCCCTTCTGGTAAGTACCATCCTCCTGCTTCACACCGGCCATTGGCACTTCCTGTTCCGACATAAAATGGAAGTATACTTTGCTCTTTTTTTCATCCGCAACTGCCTCTTCCACGGAGGCTGCATCTGCCTGCCGCAAAGCAATTTTCTGTCTTAACGTCTTATCCTGAAACACCATCACCATGGTCGGATCGAATCCCAGCACATTTTTATCCCGGATTCCATCCGCAATGCTGTAGCGATGCAGTTCATTGCCGAAAATGTCAGCCGTTGTACTCAGCTTCTTCCCATTTTCATCAAACACCGGTGTACCGGTAAATCCGAAAAACAGCGCATTCGGAAAGGTATTCTTAATTGTCGTCAGCATTTCTCCAAAGGTCGAGCGGTGACATTCATCCAGAATAAAGACCACTCTCTTGGAACGTATGGTTTCCAGATCTTTTGCCCTCATCTTGCCTTCGGCATCCTCACGAATATTACTCATTTTCTGGATAGAAGACACGATCAGGGCGTCTTTCGGATCCATGCTGGTTAATTTCCCAATTAATGCAATCGTATCTTCCGTATCCTGTACATCATCCGGATGATCTGCGAAAGCCCGGTATTCTTTCAACGACTGGGTACCCAGCTCAATACGGTCCATCAAAAACACAACTTTATCAGCGGTTCTGGCCTGCGCGATGAGCTGTGCCGATTTAAAGGAAGTCATGGTCTTTCCTGAACCTGTTGTATGCCAAATGTAACCGCCCAGCTGTTCCACATTGGACCAGTCCTGCGTAGCTGCACGGTCTGAGATTTTATTCGCCGCATAATACTGATAACTGCGCATTACTTTCAAAACACCATCCGCCGAATCCGCAACGGTATAAAATCCAATCATCTGATGAGCCAGCGGAATCGACAAAATCGTCGAAGTCACCTTCCGCCAGTCATTGATCGGCTCATTGTTAAAATCCGCCCAATGAAAATAAAAGTCAGGATTAAACTTCCCATCCGGTCCAGGATTCGCAAAATACAAAGTCTCTTCCGGGTTCATGGCAACAAAAATCTGCACCAGCGAAAATAAACCGGTAAACACACCTTCATGCGCATATTTTTCAATCTGATTGCAAGCCTCCGTCACTGGGACACCAGATTTTTTCAGTTCAATATGAAACACCGGCATACCATTGATTAACAGCATCAGATCACCACGGCGGTCCTGCAGGACTTTTTCATGCCGAGGGAATAAAGGCTGTTCGACAATCTGATATCTGCTCGAGCCTCCCGCAATTTCCATTCGGTCATATATTTTCAGGCTGATTTCCTTACCATGATGCAGCGTATCCTTCGGATTTTTTCGAATAATCGATACCGTTTTTCCATTCATAAAACCATTTAAGGCCAGCGGTGTCCGAAGATTCTTCACCTGGTCCAGAAGTTCATCCATCTCCTCTGGAATTAATGGACATTGATTCAGTCTGTCAATGTCATTATTATTATCGTAAAGGATATCCGCCCAGTTTTGGATTAACTGTTCCTCAGTAGGATGGTGAATAACCTCCTTGTCCCAGCCATTACTCTGGAGTGCAGTGATAATTGCCTGTTCAAAATCTGATTCTCTGTCAAATCCAAGCATAATTTTGCTCCTTAAAATGTGGTTTTTTAATAGATTTTGCTTTCGTTGATGAAGGGTGATAAGGCTGTCGAGATTAGCGAAATAATCCACTATTTTGTTCTGTTCCGCCTTTGTTGGAAATG
>SKEE01001445.1_pt1 | contig 19508 bp, 19 predicted proteins | sample 4826661 | NCBI WGS metagenome assembly SKEE01 (sample SAMN11008817, study PRJNA524170) | human gut metagenome | biome: Human fecal sample; material: Feces; isolation source: fecal sample from pouch patient p20 | host: Homo sapiens | place: Israel: Tel-Aviv | collected 2016-11-14
GAGCCAAAATGCATTTAAACGATAAAAACACGCTTTGCGAGTTTTTATCGTTATCGCGGCACTCCTCAAGGTTCCGTGCAAGCACGGACTTTGACTCGTTGCTCGCGTAAATCACCTTCGGTGATGGCATTTTGGCTTGTATGTCTCGGTATTTTGGCATATTCATACCAAAATACCTCGCGGTACAGTGGTTACTGAATAGTTACGAAGAATGTTACAAATATTATAAACATCTGAAAGAAAAAAGTAAACGGAAAATGAAGTGGAATACTTGCAGTTTCAGACAAAAGCAGGTATCATGAAGAATAAGCATGGAAAAACAATACATCAGAAGAAGCAAAGAGTACAGACAGAAAGTTGGCGATAAAATGGATAAAAAACGGCAAAGAAAAAGATCTAGGAGACGGCGATTGAGTCATCGACAAAAAATTGTGTACATGCAGATCGGAGCCATCACCGTTGCTATTTTTCTGGCACTTCTTGTGGGAGCAGCAGCACTTACCAAAGTGCTGAATCGGCGAGAGGTACAGACGGATCAAAAAAATGCAAAACAAGAACAGCAGGAAGAAAAAATAGCATCGGAAGATGACAATTCTGCGGACAGTACGTCCGGAGACTCCCGGAATGAACCAACGACACCCGAACCGACAGGTGAACCGGTTTCTATCACGGTCAGTATGGTGGGTGACTGTACGCTGGGAACGGATATAAACTTTGATCAGAGCACCAGTTTTGATGCATTTTATCAGATGAAAAACGATCCGGGATACTTTTTCCAGAATGTAAAAGAAATATTTACAGCGGACGATCTCACTGTGGCAAATATGGAAGGAACGCTGACAACCTCCGATGCCCGACAGGAAAAAACATTTGCTTTCAAAGGAGATCCTTCTTATACAGAGATCCTTACCCGGGGTGGCGTGGAGGCCACCAATCTTGCCAACAACCACAGTCATGATTACGGAGATCAGAGTTATGAAGATACGATTCAGTATCTGGAGGCAGCCGGAATTACGACTTTTGGCTATGATCGGACAGCCGTGATGGATGTAAAAGGCATCAAAGTGGGACTGATCGGAATCTATGAACTGAAAGACGGGATCGGCAGACAACAGCAGGTCATTGATACCATACAGGAGGTAAAGAATCAGGGAGCTCAGGTAATCATTGTAAGCTTCCACTGGGGAACGGAAAAATCGAACATTCCGGACGATGCCCAGAAAACACTGGCTCATCTGGCAATTGATCAGGGAGCAGATCTGGTAGTAGGACATCATCCACATGTTCTTCAGGGAATAGAAAAATATCAGGGAAAAAATATTGTATACAGTCTTGGAAACTTCTGCTTTGGCGGAAACAAGAATCCGTCAGATAAGGATACGATGATTTTTCAGCAGACCTTTACCGTTGAAAACGGGAAACTGGCAGAAGACGATGTAACCAATATTATCCCCTGTTCTCTTTCTTCGGAGTCCGGGTATAATAATTATCAGCCCATGGTTCTGGAAGAAAGTGAAAAAGAGCGTGTACTTCAGAAGATAGAGGATTTCAGTACGGCCATCAATCAGTAACCAGATGAGTGACAGAAAAAAGAGGATAACGATGAGAAAAGAAGAATTTTTGGAAAAACTGCGGGCACGGCTGTCTCAGACCATGTCTCAACAGGAAGTGACAGCACAGATCCGTTATTATGAAAACTATATTCAGGAACAGATGCAAAATGGCAGATCAGAGGAAGAAGTACTGACAGAGCTTGGAGATCCTCTGCTGATTGCAAAAACACTGATGGATGTGCAGGAGACGCAGGAAGAGTACAGTCGCCCGGAGACCAATGTTTATGAGGAACGGGGTGGACAGGAGAGCGGTGATACACAGAGAGAACTGCATCGTATGGAAATAAAGACCAGGGGAGGCTGCCTGCTGGCGGCTGTCATTTTTGTTGTGGTTGTGGCAATGATCCTGTGGGCAGCCGGGACAGTGCTCATTCATCTGCTTCCGATATTGATCCCGTTAATGATAGTTTTATTGGTTGTGGCATATTTTAAACAAAAATAAGAAAAAGCAGAAGTTACGTGAAAAAAACGAAACTTCTGCTTTTTTCTGCAGAGAAAGAAAATAATAAAACAGAAAAGTGGGGACAAATCCCAGAAAAACATGGTTTCAGACAAAGAGAAAGACCAGTAGGGGAGCTACTGGCCTTTCGAGGGGAGTATAAATAATTAATAAGGGGTTATTAATTGTAAAAAAAATTTTTGAAGGGTAAATTCTTTTTACAGGTTTGATTATAATACAGATCATTTGAAAATGCAACAAAGAAATGAATAAAGTCCCTTATTTTTGACATACTAACTCTGTAAATGAAACCGATGATTCAACGGAACATTTACAAAACAAGGATGAGCAGGAGGAAATACACATGTCTAAAAACTACAACAGGTGCAGCGAAGAGAACAAAGAAATTGACAAATACGGTATGACAGACAAGACAAATGAGAATGTCAAAACACAGAAAAAAGAAAATCGTTATGGCTCTGACAGCTATGACAAGAGCAGCACCAACCGTTACAGCGATAAAAACAGACAGTAAAAAAACAGTCTGTCCCGGAATTTGCCACCGGGACAGACCGGTACATAAAAGATTACGGATGTGCGGTCGGTGGAACGTGTGCATAAGATAAGAAAAAAGGAGTTTGGTTGTGGATATACCTCTGGTCTCTCCACGAAAGCTGGACCAGTACGTATCCCGTTATCCGGGGGTCTGGATCGTTGATGTACGTTCCGGAGAAGAATACCGCAGATCACATATCCGATACGCAGTGAACATCCCTTATGAACCTGGAAAGGAGTGGAATCTGCCGGGAGAAAAAGAGATTGTAGTGTACTGTGAACGGGGAGCTACCAGCATGGCGGCAGTCCGGGAGATGATACGACAGGGATACCGTGCCCTTTCCGTGGCAGGAGGAATTACAGAATATAAAGGAAGAAATCTTGTGTTTTCCGAATAATCATAGTAGAATAAAGCATAATGTAAACGTAACTGTGAGGGTACTGAACAGTTACTATGTAAATTTTAAAATGTAGAAAAAGAGGACGGTACTGCCGTCCTCTGACAAAGGAGAAAAGTCAATGAAATATATGATTGCCTCAGATATTCATGGATCTGCCTGGTATTGCAGAAAAATGATGGAAGCTCTGGAAAAAGAGCAGGCAGATCGTCTGATTCTGCTGGGGGACCTGTTGTATCATGGTCCGCGAAATGATCTTCCCAAGGAATATGCACCAAAAGAAGTGATTTGGATGCTGAATAAAGAAAAGAACCGGATCTATAATGTGAGAGGAAACTGTGATGCGGAAGTGGACCAGATGGTACTGGAATTTCCGGTACTGGCAGATTATGGCTGGATGGAAATTGATGGAAAAACATTCTATATGAGCCATGGGCATATTTATAACGAACATAATCTGCCACCGTTAAAACCGGGCGATATTTTCATGCATGGGCATACTCATGTACTCAGGGCGGAAAAAGTAGGGGATATCACGATCCTGAATCCGGGTTCCGTGTCGATTCCAAAGGAAGGAAATCCGCCTACCTATGCAATACTGGAAAACAGTCGATTCACCATCAAAACATTCGATGAAGAAATAATAAAGGAATATGATTTATGAGACAATTTGAACTGATTGCCCCCTGTCACTTCGGACTGGAAGCGGTATTAAAAAGAGAAATCCTGGATCTTGGTTATGAGATCAGTAAGGTAGAAGATGGAAAGGTAAGTTTCTGGGGAGATGAGGAAGCGGTGGCTTATGCCAATATGTTTCTTCGAACCGCAGAGAGAGTTCTGTTAAAAGCAGGAGAATTTAAGGCGTGTACCTATGATGAGCTGTTTGAGAAAACGAAAGCTCTCCCGTGGGAAGAATATATCCCGGAAAACGGAAAGTTCTGGGTGAAAAAAGCTTCTTCGATCAAAAGCAAACTTTTCAGTCCTTCTGATATCCAGTCAATCATGAAGAAAGCCATGGTAGAACGGATGAAGCAGAAATATCACAGAGAGCATTTTGAAGAAGATGGTGTCAGCTATCCGGTGCGCGTATCGCTGATGAAAGATATCGTAACCGTGGGAATTGACACAACAGGGGTATCTCTTCATAAGCGAGGATATCGGAAATTACAGTCAAAAGCACCGATTTCCGAGACGCTTGCAGCGGCACTGATCATGTTGACTCCGTGGAAGAAAGACCGGATCCTGGTGGATCCTTTCTGTGGAAGCGGAACCTTCCCGATCGAAGCTGCGATGATGGCATGTAATATTGCACCAGGTATGAACCGTTCCTTTCTGGCAGAAGACTGGACGAACCTGATTCCGCGCAAACACTGGTATAATGCGCTGGAAGAAGCGCAGGATCTGGTACATATGGAAGAAAGTCTGGATCTGCAGGGATACGATATCGATCCGGAAGTGGTAAAAAATGCAAGAGAAAATGCAGCGGCAGCAGGCGTGGATCATCTGATTCATTTTCAGCAGAGAGAAGTGGAGAAACTGCGTCATCCGAAAAAATATGGATTTATAATTACCAATCCGCCGTACGGCGAACGCCTTGAAGAAAAAGAGATGCTTCCCGGACTGTATCGTCAGATCGGTGAGGTATATGAAAAACTGGATGCCTGGTCGATGTATCTGATCACCAGTTACCAGGATGCAGAACGCTATATTGGAAGAAAAGCAGATAAGAACCGGAAAATTTATAACGGTATGATCCGGACCTATTACTATCAGTTCCTTGGCCCAAAACCACCGAAACGCAGAGAGGGAGAGACACGATGAAACGTTTGATATTTGCCACAGGCAATCAGAATAAGATGCGGGAAATCCGGGAGATTCTGGCAGATCTTCCGGTAGAGATCCTGTCCATGAAAGAGGCAGGGATCGAAGCGGATATTGTGGAGGACGGAAAAACCTTTGAGGAAAATGCCATCATCAAGGCAAAAACGATCATGGAACTGACCGGAGAACTGGTGCTGGCAGACGATTCCGGACTGGAAATTGACTATCTCAATAAAGAGCCTGGAATTTATTCCGCAAGATATATGGGAGAAGATACCTCTTACAGGGTAAAAAATACCAATCTGATCGAACGGCTGACAGGTGTACCGGATGAAAAAAGAACGGCACGCTTTGTCTGTGCAATCGCAGCAGCATTTCCGGATGGAACCATAAAGACAACCGAGGGTGTGATCGAAGGCCGGATCGGATATGAAGAACGTGGTGAGAACGGATTTGGTTATGATCCTATCTTTTATGTACCGGAATTCGGCTGTACAACAGCTGAACTATCGGAAGAACAGAAGAATGCAGTAAGCCACAGAGGAAAAGCCCTGGAAAAGATGAGAGAGATTCTGAAAGAAAGTGTGAATGCAGAATGAAGATTTTGGTAGTCAGTGATACACACGGACATGACGAAAATCTGATGCGTGTCCTGCAGCGGGAATGGCCGATTGATGCGCTGATCCACTGCGGAGATCTGGAAGGATCAGAGGATTATATCCCGGAGGCTGTAGAATGTCCCTGTTTCTTTGTGAGAGGAAATAACGATTTTTTCAGCGATTTGCCAAAGGAAGAAGTATTCAGTCTGGAAAATTATCGCATTATGGTAACACATGGACATATGTACGGTGTTTCGTTAAGTACCTGTCAGCTGGAAGAAGAAGCCAGGAGTCGTCAGGTACAGGTTGTAATGTTTGGACATACCCATTATCCTTACCTGGACGAAGAGGAGGATCTGACAGTTTTAAATCCGGGCAGTCTTTCTTACCCGCGCCAGCCGGGACGAAAACCGAGTTATCTTGTTATGCAAATTGATGAACAGGGAAAGGCACATTACGAACACAGATACCTCGAGAAATCCTGAAAAATAAGGAAAAATCAGGAAAATAAAAAAAATTAAAAAAATTCAAAAAAAGGTGTTGACTTTTAGCAAACTATACACTATAATACTCCTTGTGCTGAGCGAGAGAGCTCAACACGAGGAACAAAACGGGGTGTGGCTCAGCTTGGCTAGAGCGCCTGGTTTGGGACCAGGAGGTCGCAGGTTCGAATCCTGTCACCCCGACTTACGCGAACAAAGAGTAAAAGTCCGTGCTTGCATGAGAACTTAACGAGTGTCGCGATGGCGAGTGAAATCTGCGAAATGTATTTTGTCTCGTTTAATAACTAAATAATTCCTATGCGGGTGTAGTTCAATGGTAGAACACCAGCCTTCCAAGCTGGATACGTGGGTTCGATTCCCATCACCCGCTTCCATCAGACATATCTGATGAGTACGTGTTTGTAGCTCAGTTGGATAGAGCAACGGCCTTCTAAGCCGTGGGTCGGGGGTTCGAATCCCTCCAAGCACGTTTCTTTTCTCTAAAGAGGAAAGGTATGGTGGGTATAGCGCAGTTGGTTAGCGCGCCAGATTGTGGCTCTGGAGGCCCAGGGTTCGAATCCCTGTATCCACCCTGCCGTAAGGCGTACGTTGGGCTATCGCCAAGCGGTAAGGCACAGGACTTTGACTCCTGCATTCGGCAGTTCGAATCTGCCTAGCCCAGGTTATGGGATATTAGCTCAGTTGGTAGAGCACTTGACTTTTAATCAAGTTGTCCGGGGTTCGAATCCCCGATGTCTCATCGGACAAGCCTAGTGCTTGTCCTTTTTTCGTTTTCTGTGCAGAACACATACACAGGCGGTTATGGCGGAATTGGCAGACGCGCTGGTTTTAGGTGCCAGTGGGCAACCGTGTGGGTTCGAGTCCCACTAACCGCATTTTATAGAAATTGCTGATGTTCATATCTTAGATTCTCATTGATTTCCCGGATAATAAAACATGATAGAAAAATGAAAAAGGAGGCCATTGTATGATAAAAGAAAGAAAATGGCTGGTGGATCTTGCAGGGGGTGCAGCAGTATATCCGGCAGCACACCAGGACATGGGAATCGAGATGTGTCCGTGTAGTGATTTTCAGACAAAAACGATCAGAGAAGGGGAAGAATATCCGCCTGCATTATTTCTGGGGAAATTTTCCTAGGTAAAGCAGAGGCATAAGTTGACAAACCACAGACACGATGGTAGGCTAGAACCATCTCAGGTGTCAGATCAGACATATAGAAAGGAATCATGCGATGAGAGAAAAATACGAATCATTATCAGCAGGAGAGCTTCGGGAAGTAGCCAAAGCAAGAGGACTGAAAGGAATCTCTGCTCTGAGAAAAGATGAACTGGTACAGCGGATGCTGGAGGAGGATGCGAAAGAGCAGGAAAAACAGATCGAGGATAAAAAAGCAGAATTTGGACAGCTGGACAGTGGAATCGAGGCAAACGGTATTCTGGAAGTGCTTGCTGACGGTTATGGATTCATCCGCAGTGATAATTATATGCCGGGTGAGAATGATGTGTATGTATCCCCTTCACAGATCCGCCGCTTTAATCTGAAAACGGGAGATATTGTACGGGGAAGTACAAGAGTAAGAAAAGAAAATGAAAAGTTTGGAGCACTGCTGTATGTGACTTCTATCAACGGCATGTCACCGAATGAAAATACGAAACGATATAGCTTTGAAGATATGACCCCGATCTTTCCGGATTCCCGTCTTCGCCTGGAACGCCCTGGCGGAAGTATGGCGATGCGGATCGTAGATCTGATCAGTCCGATCGGAAAAGGTCAGAGAGGTATGATCGTATCTCCGCCGAAGGCAGGTAAAACGACCCTGTTGAAAGAGGCTGCACAGTCCATTCTTCGAAACAGCCCGGATATGCATCTGATCATTCTTCTGATTGATGAACGCCCGGAGGAAGTAACGGATATCAGGGAAGCGATTCGTGGGGATAACGTGGAAGTCATCTATTCTACGTTTGATGAGCAGCCGGAACATCACAAACGGGTGTCTGAGATGACTATTGAACGGGCAAAACGTCTGGTAGAACATAAAAAAGATGTTACAATCTTTATTGACAGTATCACACGACTGGCAAGGGCATACAATCTGACTGTTCCACCAAGCGGAAGAACACTTTCCGGTGGTCTTGATCCTGCAGCTCTGCATATGCCGAAACGATTCTTCGGTGCGGCAAGAAATATGAGAGAGGGCGGAAGCCTTACTATCCTTGCCACAGCACTTGTGGATACCGGAAGTAAGATGGATGATGTGGTATATGAAGAATTTAAGGGCACTGGCAATATGGAGCTGGTACTGGATCGGAAACTGCAGGAAAAGAGAGTGTTCCCGGCCATTGATATTGCAAAATCCGGAACAAGAAGAGAGGATCTTTTACTGAGTCAGGATGAACAGGAAGCTGTCTATATCATGCGAAAAGCGTTGAATGGTATGAAAGCAGATGAGGCGGTGGAGAACATACTGAACATGTTTACAAAAACCAGAAACAATCAGGAACTGGTAAATCAGGTAAAGAATCAGAAATTTATCTAAAAGCACTTGCTTTTTTATAGAGCATATGTTATACTTTACAAGCTGTTTAAATTTGAGAAAATAGTAAAATATATATAAGAAAATTGGAAGAGGTGAAAGAAATGAGAGAAGGAATCCATCCAGATTATTATCAGGCAACAGTAACCTGCAACTGTGGTAACACATTCGTAACAGGTTCTACAAAGAAAGATATCCACGTAGAAATCTGCTCCAAATGTCATCCATTCTACACAGGTCAGCAGAAAGCTGCTGCAGCTCGTGGACGTATTGATAAGTTCAACAAAAAATACGGCATTAACGCATAAGACAATAAGAAAAGACAAGCGGGTTGAGGTTTTTACAAATCTCAACCTGTTTTTCTCTATAGGAATGTAAGGGAGAAACGATGAAATCTTCAAATATAGGTGGTCAGGCTGTCATGGAAGGTATCATGATGCGCAGTGGAGATCAGTATTCCATTGGTGTCAGAAAACCGGACGGTGAGATCGAGGTGAAGGTGGAGCCATACAGGAGCTGGGCAAAAGACAGTAGCATTTGGAAACTGCCTGTTTTCCGGGGTGTGGCTTCTTTTTTTGAATCTTTGGTTGTGGGGATCCGGTGTCTGATGTATTCGGCAAGTTTTATTGAGGACGAAGAAGAGGATGCGAAGAAACCGGGGAAAGAAAAGACAGAAGAACAGAAAGAAAAAGAAGAAAAATGGCTGATGTATGGGACAATGACATTTTCTGTGATATTTTCTATAGCCCTGTTTATCATGCTGCCGTATTTCCTGGCAGGTTTTCTTCGGAATGTGACGACGTCGGAAGGCGTGATCGCTGTTGCAGAAGCATGTGTACGCATGATTCTGTTTCTCGGTTATCTGGTGCTGATTTCCAGAATGAAAGATATTCAGAGAGTATTTATGTATCACGGAGCGGAACATAAGTGTATTAACTGTGTGGAACACGGACTGGAACTGAATGTGGAAAATGTAATGAAAAGTTCCAGAGAACATAAACGCTGCGGAACCAGCTTTTTGCTGTTTGTCATGATCGTCAGCATTATTTTCTTTTTGTTTATCCGGGTGTCTTCACCGGTACTGCGTGTAGTGATCCGTCTGCTTCTGATGCCGGTTATCGCCGGAGTATCTTATGAGATCATACGGCTGGCAGGAAAAAGTGATAACAAAATTGTAGCATTGTTGAGTAAACCGGGGCTGATGTTACAGCATCTGACAACGAGAGAGCCGGAACCGGAGATGGCAGAGGTTGCTATCGCAGCGGTAGAAGCGGTATTTGACTGGAGAAGTTATCTGAAAGAGAACTTTCCGGAACAATACGGAGAAAAGTCATGAGTACATTGAGACAATTGCTTTCATGGGGAAGCGAAACACTGGAGAAAGCCGAAGTACCGGACAGCGGACAGGATGCATGGATGTTGATGGAAGAAGTCTTCGGAATAGAAAAAAGCTATTATTTTCTTCACGGAACTGATAAAATAGATCCGGATGTACAAAAAAGATATGAAGAGATGATCCGGGACCGGGCAAAACGGATTCCGGTACAATATCTGACCGGAAAAGCCTGGTTTATGGGGTATGAATTTCTGGTTAATTCCAGTGTGCTGATTCCACGATTTGATACGGAAGTTCTGGTGGAGGAGACAATAAAACATATTATGCCGGGATGTCGGTTATTAGATGTATGTACCGGAAGCGGCTGTATTTTGCTGAGCTTGCTGGAAGAATGTAAGGGTAGGATCAGCGCGGCAACAGGTGTAGATATTTCCAAAGATGCACTGCAGGTTGCAATTGCAAACAGAAACAGGATGGGACTCACAGCGGATTTCAGAGAGAGTGATCTGTTTTCGGATGTTGAGGGAGTTTATGATGTGATCGTGTCGAATCCACCGTATATTGCCACGAAAGAACTGGAGGGACTGATGCCGGAGGTACGGGAGCATGAGCCGATATTGGCACTTGACGGAATGGAAGACGGGTTATATTTTTACCGGGAGATTGTGGCGCAGGCAGGTGAATATCTGGAACAGGGAGGATGGCTCTGCTTTGAGATCGGATATGATCAGGGAGAGGCACTGAAAGAGATGATGACAGAAGCCGGCTATGGACAGGTAAAGATCATCAAAGATCTGGCAGGACTTGACCGGGTAGCCATTGGACAGAAAAACAATAATTGGAATGCATTTTGAATCGTAACTGTGAAGGTACTGAACAGTTACGAAATATATCAGGAGGAAGAGAAATGTTTGATAAATTAGAAGATCTGCTGGTTCGTCTGGAAGAAATTTTAAGTGAATTAAACGAGCCGGGAGTTGCAAATGATCCTGCACGTTTTCAGAAGCTGATGAAGGAACAGAGCGAACTGCAGCCAATTGTGGATGCATACAAAGAATATAAAGCGTGTCAGCAGACGGTGGAAGAGAGTCTGATGATGCTGGATGAAGAATCTGACGAAGAGATGCGTGAGATGCTGAAAGAAGAGCTGGCAGATGCAAAAAGCAGAATTGAAGAACTGGAGACAGAACTGAAGATCCTGTTGTTGCCTAAAGATCCGAATGACAGTAAAAATGTTATCGTTGAGATACGCGCCGGCGCCGGTGGTGACGAGGCTGCTTTATTTGCCGCTGAAATCTATCGTATGTATGTAAAATATGCAGAGTCCCGCAGATGGAAAACCGAGCTGATGTCTCTGAATGAAAACGGGATCGGCGGTTTCAAGGAAGTTACTTTTATGATCAATGGTGCAGGAGCATATTCCCGTCTGAAGTACGAAAGTGGTGTACACCGTGTACAGCGTGTACCGGAGACAGAGTCCGGTGGACGTATCCATACTTCTACGATTACTGTAGCAATCATGCCGGAAGCAGAAGAAATTGATTTCCAGCTGGATCTGAATGACTGTAAGTTTGATGTATTCCGTGCATCCGGTAACGGTGGACAGTGTGTCAACACAACAGACTCCGCGGTACGTCTGACTCATATCCCGACCGGTATTGTAATTTCCTGCCAGGATGAAAAATCACAGCTCAAAAACAGAGATAAGGCACTGCGTGTTCTGCGCTCCCGTCTGTATGATATGGAGTTGCAGAAACGTCATGACGAAGAAGCGGAAGCAAGAAGAAGCCAGGTAGGTACGGGAGACCGTTCCGAGAAGATCCGTACCTATAACTTTCCGCAGGGCCGTGTGACAGATCACAGAATCAAACTGACCCTGCATCGTCTGGATACAATCTTAAATGGTGATCTTGATGAGATCATTGACAGCCTGATCGCAGCAGACCAGACAGCCAAGCTGGCAAAAATGAACCAATAAACAAAATATGTAAATAAAAGGATCGGAGGAAACATCATGGGAAAATATTTTGGTACCGATGGTTTTCGTGGAGAAGCGAATGTGGATCTGACTGTGGAACATGCTTATAAAGTAGGAAGATTCCTTGGATGGTATTACGGAAGAGAACACAAAGCACAGATTGTGATCGGAAAAGATACAAGAAGAAGCAGCTACATGTTTGAGTATTCTCTGGTTGCAGGACTGACTGCTTCCGGTGCGGATGCGTATCTGCTTCATGTAACCACCACACCAAGCGTTTCCTATGTAGTGCGGACGGAAAATTTTGACTGTGGAATTATGATTTCTGCCAGTCACAATCCATTTTATGATAACGGCATCAAGATCATTGGCGGAAACGGGCAAAAGATGGATGCGGAAGTGGAAGCTATGATTGAAGGATATATTGATGATGATGTTCCGAAGATTCCGTTTGCAACAAAAGAAAAGATTGGTCGGACGGTGGATTTTGCGGCCGGACGAAACCGGTACATCGGTTATCTGATTTCCATTCCTACCCGTTCGTTCAAAAACTACAGAGTAGGACTGGACTGTTCTAATGGAAGTGCTTCCTCTGTAGCCAAGAGTGTGTTTGATGCACTGGGAGCAAAAACCTATGTCATCAATAATGAGCCGGATGGAACGAACATCAATACGAACTGCGGATCAACACATATCGAAGTGCTGCAGCAATTTGTCAAAGAAAAACATCTGGATGTGGGATTTGCATATGACGGAGATGCGGATCGGTGTATCGCTGTGGATCATCTGGGAAATGTAGTCGACGGAGATCTGATCCTGTATATCTGTGGAAAATATATGAAAGAGACCGGAAAACTGGAAAATAATACGATCGTCACTACGATTATGTCCAACCTTGGTCTTTATAAAGCCTGTGACAGGGAAGGTATCCGGTACGAAAAAACAGCAGTAGGAGATAAATATGTCTGTGAAAACATGATGGCAAACGGACACAGTCTCGGTGGTGAACAGTCCGGACATATTATTTTCAGCAAACATGCTACTACCGGAGATGGTATCCTGACATCTTTGATGCTGATGGAAGTTATTATTGAAAAAAAACAGTTATTAAATACTCTTGCATCAGAAGTTTCCATTTATCCTCAGCTTCTGGAAAATGTTCGTGTTGCCAATAAAACAGCTGCAAGAAACAACGAAGAAGTAAAGAAGGCAGTTGCCTCGGTGGAGAAAGAATTAGGAGAAGACGGAAGAATTCTTGTGCGGGAGAGTGGCACTGAACCGGTCATTCGTGTTATGGTAGAAGCGAAAAAAGATGCGATCTGTCGTGAAATGGTACAGCGCGTGATTGAAGTGATGGACAAAGAGGGACTGATTTTGTCATGAGAAAAGAGGTACTGGCGGTTGGATGTGCGCTGATGGTGTTCTGCGGCTGTGGGAAAAATAATGCGGCACAACATTATGAAAGCGGCTGGGCGGCGATGGAAAAAAAAGATTACACTACTGCAGTAAACGAATTTCAGCAGGTGATCGATCAAAACAGCAGACTGGCAGAAAGTTACCGGGCAGAAGGAATTGCCTATTATTCAGAAAAGGCCTATCCGGAGGCGATTGCTGCTTTTTCGAGAAGTCTGAACAATATGGATGATCCGGATAAGGAATTTAAAAAAGATGTACAGTTTTATCTTGCCCAGGCACGCATGGATTATGGCGAGGTAGATAAAGCGATTGAAGTGTACAGCGAGATACTGAAGGCCGGGGAAGACGAACAGGCATTCTTTCTGAGAGGAAAGGCATATATTTCCATGGAAGATTATAAAAATGCCGAAAAAGACTTTCAGAGAGCACTGGAAGGCTGTGAAGATTATAATCTGTATATCAATATTTATCAGATTTATGTGGATCACAACAAGGCAGTAGATGGTGATGCCTATCTGAAGATGGCTCTGGAGTTAGAACCTCAGGACGGAGAAGATTGCTATCACAGAGGAAGAATCTACGAATATGAAAAAAATTATGAGGCAGCCAGAGATGAATTGAAAACAGCGATGGAACAGGGATATGAGGATGCCATGCTGCTTTTGGGCCGGGTATATCTGGAGATGGAAGATCCGGCAAGTGCCAGATCCATGTATCAGGAATATCTGCAAAAGAGTGAGCAGGGTGCCAAGGCCTATAACGGACTGGCAATGTGTGATATTTATGATGGTGCATATGATAGCGCACTGGAGAATATCGCACAGGGTCTGAAGGAAAATTCCAAAGAGGACGAACAGGGTCTGCTTTATAATGAAATTGTGGCCTATGAATATAAACGGGATTTTGCTACAGCAAAAGAAAAGATGAAGATATATCTGGAACAGTATCCGGAAGATGAGGCGGCTCTTCGGGAGAACGAGTTTCTTTCTACAAGATAGGAGGAAAAAGCATGTATGAGATGGGGGAACAGCTGGAACGGGTGATTCTGGCAGGCGTACAGACATATGAGTCTGATGATACCGTACAATCTTTATATGAACTGAGAGAACTGGCTGAGACAGCCGGGGCCGTAACTGTTGGGACGATCATGCAAAGCAGAGAGACCATTCATCCGGCAACCTATCTGGGAAAAGGAAAGCTGGAAGAACTGAAAGAGTTGTTGTATGATTTGGATGCCACTGGTGTGATCTGTGATGATGAACTCTCACCGGCACAGCTAAATAATCTGGAGCAGGAACTGGAATGTAAGGTGATGGACAGAACCATGGTGATTCTGGACATCTTTGCGCAGCGTGCAAAGACCAGCGAAGGAAAGATCCAGGTAGAACTTGCACAATTAAAGTACCGGGCGGCAAGACTGGTCGGTATGCGTGCCTCGCTGTCCCGTCTCGGAGGTGGCATTGGTACCCGTGGTCCGGGTGAGAAAAAGCTGGAGATGGACCGTCGACTGATCCACAGTCGGATCGGTCAGCTGAAAGAACAGCTGGAGCAGGTGCAGAAGCACAGGGAACTGATCCGCAGCCAGCGGGATAAGAGTCGGGTGAAGGTGGCGGCAATCGTGGGATATACTAACGCAGGAAAATCCACACTGCTCAATACAATGACGCAGGCAGGGGTTCTTGAGGAAGACCAGTTATTTGCCACGCTGGATCCAACGACAAGGGCGCTGGATCTTCCGGGCAAACAGCAGATTCTTCTGACAGATACGGTAGGATTTATTCGAAAACTGCCGCATCATCTGATCGAGGCCTTTAAAAGTACATTGGAGGAAGCCAAATATGCAGATATGATCCTCCATGTGGTAGACGCTTCCAATCCCCAGATGGATGGACATATGCAGGTAGTTTATGATACATTGCGCCAGCTGGGGGTGTCGGATAAGAAAGTGATTACTCTGTTTAACAAACAGGATCTGTGTACGGATAAAGAACAGCTGAGAGATTTTCAGGCAGATCATGTACTTCAGATTTCGGCAAAGAATGGACAGGGACTTGAAGAACTGAAAGAACTTCTTGCGGATGTTTTGCGGGAAGGACAGATTTATATTGAACGTCTGGTTCCGTATGATCAGGCAGGAAGTATTGCCAGGATCCGAAAATATGGACAGGTGGTGCAGGAAGAATTTCTGGCAGAAGGAATTTCTGTGAAGGCTTATGTGCCGATGGAGGTTTACAGTCAGATCTGAGAAAAGAAGAAAAAAGAGGGCAAACCCTTATAGTAAGGTGCTTTTCCCTCTTTATAAGGTTACATAAGATTCATACCATATATTGTGCAAGTAGAAATTAAGACACAATATATGGTAGTTTTTTGTATTGACAGAGGATAATTGGTTTGCTACTATAGTAATCGACACATCCGTAAAGGAATAATTGCGAGAGGGTCAAAAAGCAGGTGAACGTATAAAATAAAGCCTGTAAAAGCAACAGGAAAAGAGGATGGAATAATGTTTAATGTGATAAAACGTGATGGAGAAGTTGCAGCATTTCAGCTGAGTAAGATTACCCAGGCGATCGAGAAAGCTTTCCAGGCACAGGAAAAACAGTATACACCGGATATGATGGAGATGCTGGGACTACGGGTAACCGCAGATTTCCAGAAAAAGATAAAAAAAGATCAGGTATCTGTGGAGGATATTCAGGACAGCGTGGAAAATGTACTGATCCAGTGCGGATATTCTGAGGTGGCGAAAGCCTATATCCTGTATCGCAAGCAGAGAGAAAAAGTAAGAAATATGAAGTCCACGATCCTGGATTATAAAGAAATCGTAAACAGTTATGTGAAAGTAGAAGACTGGCGTGTAAAAGAAAATTCTACGGTTACCTATTCCGTAGGCGGACTGATCTTAAGCAATTCCGGAGCAGTAACGGCAAATTACTGGTTGTCTGAAATCTATGACAAAGAGATTGCAGATGCGCACCGAAACGCAGATATCCATATTCACGATCTTTCCATGCTGACCGGATATTGTGCCGGCTGGTCATTAAAACAGTTGATTAAAGAAGGATTAGGAGGAATAGAAGGCAAGATTACTTCTGCTCCGGCGAAACACCTGAGTGTTCTGTGTAACCAGATGGTCAATTTCCTTGGCATCATGCAGAATGAATGGGCAGGTGCACAGGCATTTTCTTCTTTTGATACTTATCTGGCACCTTTCGTAAAGACAGACCATCTGACTTATCCGGAAGTGAAAAAATGTATCGAAGCCTTTATCTATGGTGTGAACACACCAAGTCGCTGGGGAACACAGGCTCCATTTTCCAATATCACACTGGACTGGACTGTACCGGATGATCTGGCAGAACTTCCGGCAATCGTTGGCGGAAAAGAGATGGACTTTAAGTATAAAGACTGTAAACAGGAGATGGATATGGTCAACAAGGCGTTTATCGAGACCATGATCGAAGGAGATGCCAATGGCAGAGGCTTCCAGTATCCGATTCCGACTTACTCCATCACAAAAGAATTTGACTGGTCCGATACAGAAAACAACCGTCTGCTCTTTGAGATGACATCCAAATACGGAACTCCGTATTTTTCCAACTATATTAACAGCGATATGCAGCCAAGCGATGTAAGAAGTATGTGCTGTCGTCTGCGTCTGGATCTGCGAGAACTGCGTAAAAAGACCGGAGGATACTTCGGTTCCGGCGAAAGCACCGGTTCTGTGGGCGTGGTAACCATCAATATGCCACGGATCGCTTATCTGTCTCAGGATGAGGATGAATTTTATCAGCGTCTGGACCGCCTGATGGATATTTCCGCACGTTCCCTGCATATCAAGAGAGAAGTGATCGGAAAACTGCTGGATGAGGGGCTGTATCCGTATACCAAGCGCTATCTGGGAAGCTTTGACAATCATTTTTCCACCATCGGTCTGGTTGGCATGAATGAAGCAGGACTGAATGCAAGATGGCTTCGTGCAGACATGGCTGATGAGAAGACACAGAAGTTTACAAAAGATGTTCTGAATCATATGAGAGAACGGTTGTCCGATTATCAGGAAGAATACGGAGAACTGTATAACCTGGAAGCAACACCGGCAGAATCCACCGCATATCGTCTGGCAAAACATGATAAGAAACATTATCCGGATATTATTACTGCAGGTCATGAAGGAGATACCCCGTACTATACCAACAGCTCTCACCTGCCGGTAGACTATACTTCTGATATCTTTGATGCATTGGATGTGCAGGATGAACTGCAGACCCTGTATACGTCCGGTACGGTCTTTCATGCGTTTCTGGGAGAAAAACTTCCGGACTGGAAGGCGGCAGCCACACTGGTAAGAAAGATTGCAGAAAATTATCGTCTGCCTTATTATACCCTGTCACCGACTTATTCGGTATGTAAAGAACATGGTTATATTGCGGGAGAACATTTCACTTGTCCGACCTGTGGCAAGAAGGCAGAGGTCTACAGTCGAATTACAGGATATTACCGTCCGGTACAGAACTGGAATGACGGAAAAGCGCAGGAATACAAGAACAGAACCGTGTATGATATCCTTCACTCCGGTGCACCGGCAGAAAAACCGGTGGAAGCAGTGAAAGAGGAGCGGCCGGTGATGGGCGGAAAACATCCTACCAGAACGATGGTAACTATGACAAAAGACGATGTGAAGATCCAGCATCCGGACAGTGTGAAATATCTGTTCACCACAAGTACCTGTCCGAACTGTAAGATTGCGAAACAGATGCTTGCAGAAGCGGAAGAAGAGTATCAGCTGATCGATGCCGAGAAAAACCCGGAACTGGTATCAAGATACGGCATCATGCAGGCACCGACACTGGTAGTCATCGAAGGAGACGAGACAAAGAAATATGTAAATGCTTCGAATATTCAGAAGTATGTGGAAGAGAACGAGTAAAAATAGAAATAAGCGTGGTAACGAGAAAATCCTGAAAACCACAGACAAAGATATAAAAAATCCCCGGCAGAAATCATTCTGCCGGGGATAACTGTTTTGCATTATTTATTATTGTTTTTTACTTCCTGCATCATCAGTGCACGAACCTTCAGTGGAAGTCCGAACAGAGTGATGAATCCGTCAGCATCGTGGTGATCATACATATCACCGGTTGTGAAGGATGCCAGAGACTCGTTGTACAGGCTATATGGAGAAGTTGTACCGGCTTTGATGATGTTGCCTTTGTACAGTTTGAATTTTACTTCACCGGTTACATATTTCTGTGTGGATTCTACGAAAGCCTGGATCGCTTCACGCAGTGGTGTGAACCATTTTCCTTCATATACAACCTGTGCGAACTGGCTGCCCAGTTTTTTCTTAGTTTCCATGGTTTCACGATCCAGAATCAGTTCTTCCAGCTGATCGTGAGCTTCCATCAGGATAGTTCCGCCAGGAGTTTCGTATACACCACGAGATTTCATACCAACGACACGGTTTTCTACGATATCGATGATACCGATACCATGTTTTCCACCCAGTGCATTCAGCTCGGTGATGATCTCAGAAACTTTCATTGCTTTTCCGTTCAGTGTTTTCGGAACACCGGCTTCAAACGTCATGGTTACATATTCCGGCTGATCCGGAGCATCTTCCGGGGAAACACCGAGAACTAGCAGATCTTTGTAGTTTGGCTCATTTGCAGGATCTTCCAGTTCCAGACCTTCATGGCTGATGTGCCACAGGTTACGGTCACGGCTGTAGCTGTGTTTTGCATCGAATGGCAGGTCGATGCCGTGCTGTTTTACGAATTCCAGCTCGTCTTCACGGGACTGCATAGTCCATACATCAGTCATACGCCATGGAGCGATAATTTTCAGATCAGGAGCCAGTGCTTTGATACCTAGTTCAAAACGGATCTGGTCATTTCCTTTACCGGTAGCACCGTGGCAGATCGCGGTAGCACCTTCTTTTCTGGCAATTTCCACCAAACGTTTGGCGATAGCCGGACGAGCCATGGAAGTACCCAGCAGATATTTGTGTTCGTATACGGCACCTGCCTGTACACAAGGCACGATATATTCATCACAGAACTCGTCTACGATATCTTCGATATATAATTTAGAAGCACCGGACATGGCAGCTCTCTTATCCAGCCCGTCCAATTCGGCACCCTGACCACAGTTTACACAGCAGCAGATAACTTCATAATCAAAAGTTTCTTTTAACCACGGGATCAGTGCGGTAGTATCCAGTCCACCGGAATACGCTAAGATTACTTTTTCTTTCATTATAATATCCTCCTTACAGATATATGTTATTGTTCAGTCCCGTTTATCGGTATACAAT
>SKEE01001462.1_pt1 | contig 19353 bp, 17 predicted proteins | sample 4826661 | NCBI WGS metagenome assembly SKEE01 (sample SAMN11008817, study PRJNA524170) | human gut metagenome | biome: Human fecal sample; material: Feces; isolation source: fecal sample from pouch patient p20 | host: Homo sapiens | place: Israel: Tel-Aviv | collected 2016-11-14
GGCTTGTTCATCCTTAGCCGCTTCGTATTCACTGTTTTCAGAAAGGTCACCGTATGAACGGGCAATCTTAATGCGTTCTACCACTTCTGGTCGGCGAACCAATTTCAATTCTTCTAATTCTTTTTCAAGTTTTTCCTTTTCCGCAAGGGTCATAGGATATGTTTTTTCTGCCATTTTTCTCAACTTTCTTCTGATGATATTTTCTAACTAAAATTATGTGAAGCATCACATAATTTTAGTTTGTTTGGTTTAATTTGCTGTTGACATGTTCAGCGACATTACGATCATGCTCCTCCTGAGTAGCAGCATAATAGACCTTACCATCTGTAACATTAGCTACAAAGTATAAGTTATCACTCTTAGTCTGATTAATACTTGCCTCGATGGCATCCAAGCTTGGACTATCTACTGGACCTGGCATCAAACCAGCTTTCGTATAAACATTATACGGTGAATTAATTGTCGTATCAATTCCAGCATCATCAGCAAGACTAATCTTCTGACCAAGTTTTCCTTGGGCATACAAGATGGCAATATTGCTTTGAAGTGGCATACCAAGATTCAAGCGATTGTAGAATACACCTGCAATCAACTTACGGTCTTCCGTCTTAGCACCTTCTTTTTCGACCAGTGAAGCAATGGTCAGCAATTCATTGACCGTCAAATTCTTAGACTTAATCGTACTGTAATGAGGTGCTAAAGTCTTGTCCATAGCTGCCAACATCTCATCAATCAAGCTTTCAATAGTTGTGCTTTCCTTGATAGAGTATGTAGCTGGGAAGAGGAATCCTTCCAAACGGTAACGAACGCCACTTTCCTTTGTAGGCAAGCTTTCAAGTAGACTAGGATATTTGGCAACTTCTTGACTGATAAAGTTGTCATCTTGCACTTTAGCCAAGAAAGCTTCCGCTGTCAAAGGCTCTTTGAAGTCACCTTGCAATTGACCTACCGCTTGTGCCATTTGATCAATCGTATAACCTTCTGGAATTGTTAAATTCGCAAGCGCAGGTTCTTGAGCTTCAGCTGTTCCACCTTTTTGCAATTCATGGATGATATCTTCTGTACTCATACTCTTTTGCAAATTGTAATAGCCAGACTTCAAATCTGAATAATTTTTATATTTCGCATAAAAAGCAAAAATCACTCCGTGTTTAATCAAACCAGACTTTTCAAGAGTTGAACCAATTGTTTGAACATTAGCTCCTTCTGGGATTTGCACTGTCACATATTGTTTAGATGAAGCATCCACAGGCTGTAAAGATGACTGAACATACTGATAACCGAAGTAAGCACCTGCTGAAATCAAACCTAGGAAAATCAGTAGAGAAATGAAGAAGGCCTTCAAATGTGATTTTTTCTTCTTGGGTGACTTAACCGTCTCACGACGGCTACGACGTGGAGTTGCAGGCATTTCTTCTACAACTTTCTTTTCCTCTACTGGTTTTGAAGTAGGAACTTCTCTTTTTACCTCTCTCTGAGCTTCTGTCTTATAAGAAACAGCTACCCTCGTTGGGATTTCATTAAATTCCTTTTCTACTTTTCTAGGACTAACAGGTCCTGGAGTTGGTCTTGATACTCCCTCCGCTGATGGAGTAGAAGGTCCTTCTTGACTCGGATGACTAGGAGCAAGTGGAGCTTGTCTTACAGCCTCTTCTGCGGGAGAAGAAGGCACATCTTGACTTGGATGACTTGGAACACCAGGAGTTTCTCTTTGAATCTCATCTGCTGGAGAAGCTGGTACATCTTGACTTGGGTGAGTAGGCACGGTAGGAGCTTTTCTCATAATCTCCTCTACAGCTGACAGAGAATCTTCCATTAGCTCTTCTATCGACTGGTCATTTTTAGAAGAAAATTGGGGTTTTATTGAAGCTAAATCAACTTCCTCCTGATCTTCTTCATGTTTTTTAACTCGTTCTAAATCTCGTAAAATCTGCTCTTTAAAGCTTAATTTTTCTTCTTCTCTTGACTTTTCACTCAAAAGTTTTTCCTCCTCGTTGACAATCCATAATATTATATCTTAAAAGTCTAGGAAAAGCAACCTATGATGCCTTGTCTTGCCTATTTTTTAGCTTCCCAGACCATATCATACCAAGTTTCCCCTGCAAAGGTTGACTGGGACAAGCCTTCGTTGACAAATCCGTGTTTTTCATAGTAGGCGATGAGATAGTCATGACAGGTTAGGTTAATGCCTTCTCTCTCATCTTCAAGAGCAACTTCTTTCAAGGCTGTTAGCAATTTCTTACCCAGTCCAAGGCCCTGTGCTTCCTTGGCAATAGAAAGACAGGTCACAGAGATATAGCCACCAGTCTCATGACTATAGTCTTTTATGTCTTCTGTAAAAGACTGGTCTTGCAGATGGCGGTGAGGGCCAACTGGCCCTTCTATATACCCCATGATTCTGCCTTCTTTTTCCGCAACCAGAAAAGAGGTCTGAATTTCTCGCAAATGCGCCTCAAAGACAGATCGAGGAATAGCTTCTTCAACCGAGAAATTCTCTAGTTCAATCTCAACGATACGATCCAAATCTTCTAATTTTGCTTGTCTGATTTTCATTGTGCCTCCAGATAAAAGGGATTAAACCAAATCATACTATAGCCCTGGCTAGTTACATAAAGGGAGGTTTCTTCATCAATAAAACCGTTCATTTCAAAATAGGAAAGCAGCTCATCAGGACTCTCCAAACGAATCCCCTTGTACTCCAGCTCAACTGCCACCTCTTTCAAAGCTGCAAGAAGAAGCGTTCCCAAGCCCTGTCTCTGATGGTCAGACTCAATGACTAAAGAATGTATTTCTAGACATTGCGGATTGTCTGACTGAGGACTTGATAGAATATAGCCTAAAAGTTGATTTTCATCCCTAGCTAGAAGAAAGGTATCCGCACACTTACGGATACTTTCTTCTAAGATATGGGAAGGTTGCTGCTTTTCAGCTGGAAAAGACGAAGCCTGAAGTGCCTCTATCTCAGCCAAATCAGACTTACTTGCCTGAATGATCTTAATTGGAATTTCCATGAGAACATCCTATTGAACATTGCTTGTCAAGTTAGACAAGAGACGTTCAAATGAGTATTCATAGGTTTGGATGTCTCCTGCTCCCATAAAGACATAGACAGCATTGTCATGGTCAAGGAGTGGAGAAACATTTTCAACGGTAATGACTTGGTGTTTCTTGTTGATTTTATTGGCTAGGTCTTCTACCTTAACATCACCATGGTCCACTTCACGAGCTGATCCATAAATTTGCGCTAGGTAAACAGCATCCGCTTGGTTCAAAGCGTGGGCAAATTCGTCCAACAAGGCAATGGTTCTTGTAAAGGTATGCGGTTGGAAGACTGCTACAATTTCCTTGCTTGGGTATTTCTGACGAGCCGCATCCAAGGTCGCAATAATTTCTGTTGGATGGTGGGCAAAGTCATCGATAATCACTGTATCATTGACAATTTTCTCAGTGAAACGACGCTTAACACCGGCAAATGTTTTCAAGTGCTCACGCACCAAGTTCAAATCAAATCCTGCTGTGTAAAGCAATCCGATAACGGCTGTCGCATTCATGATATTGTGACGACCAAAGGTTGGGATGTGGAATTGCCCTAATTCTTGTCCACGGAAGTGAACCGTGAAGGTTGAACCAGTTGTTGAACGAAGAAGTTCACTAGCTACAAAGTCATTACCTTCTGCTTCAAAACCATAATAATAAATTGGTGCATCAGACGTAATTTTACGCAATTCTGCATCTTCACCATAGACAAAAAGACCCTTGGTGATTTGTTTAGCATAGTCGTTAAAGGCGTTGAAAACATCCTCGAGACTAGTGAAGTAGTCTGGATGGTCAAAGTCAATGTTAGTGATGATAGAGTATTCTGAGTGGTAAGGCATAAAGTGGCGCTCATATTCGTCAGATTCAAAGACAAAATATTTGGCATTGGCCGAACCACGACCGGTCCCATCCCCAATCAAGAAGCTAGTGTCTGTAATGTGAGACAAGACGTGAGACAACATACCTGTCGTTGAAGTTTTTCCATGTGCTCCAGCAACTCCCATGCTGACAAAGTCACGCATAAAGCTACCTAGAAACTCATGGTAACGTTTGTAGCTGATACCATTTTGGTCCGCATAGGCAATTTCGACGTTGTTATCTGGACGAAAGGCATTTCCAGCGATAATTTCCATATCACCGTCTAGATTCTTTTCATCAAAAGGAAGAATAGTAATTCCTGCCTGCTCAAGACCACGTTGAGTAAAGTAGTACTTTTCAACATCTGATCCCTGTACCTTATGCCCCATTTGGTGCAACATCAAGGCCAAGGCACTCATCCCTGATCCCTTAATTCCGATAAAATGATATGTCTTTGACATGTTTCCTCCCCTATTCTGTAATTCTGGTCAGATTCAACTCTTGGGCAACCCGACGTTCTTGTTCTGTTTGTTTACTTTTTTTATTGTAGATTTGGCTCTTCTTCAGAAAATCATAGTTGTTTTTCTTTGGAGCAGGTGCTGACACTTCTTCATTCTTGGTAGGGATAGAATGAACTTCTTCCGCCAAGATATAATGAGACTGGGTCAATTTTTGGCTATATTTGACAAATTCACCAGGATTTTCCTTTTGGAAAGGAGCTGTCGGTTGGTTGCCCTGTCTAAGAAGGCCTGATTTAGAATGACGTCTCGCACGGCTGAAATCCTGAGTTAGATAGTTAGCAGAGCGTTTCTTTTTCAAGTCTGCACGCGCTTCTTCACGCGCCACCTCCGCATAGCTCTTTCCTTCTTTTTTAACCCCTAAAGGAGCCTTTTTAGGTTTCTCGACTTGCTTTTCAATCGGTTTGACTGGCGCCTCTTCAGTAATAGGAGCCCATTCTAAATAATTTTTATCTCGATACTCACCCTTGATATTACTGATCAAATCAGACTCATCATACAAGTCCATGACTGGCATTTCAGTCAACATGACCTCGTCATCTGACACCAATGGAAATCGTTCTTGTTTCATTTTCTATTTCCTTTCAACACTTCATTATAGCGTATTGTCTTGATTTTTCAAGTGCTGGCTTCAGAAATTCCCAAAATTTCTCTAATTTCTGCTAGGGTCAGACTGCCACGTGACTCTGTGCCATCCAATACTTGTGACACCAGATGTTTCTTCTGTTCTTGGAGTTCCTGAATTTTTTCTTCAATGGTTCCCTTGGTTACCAAGCGATAGACCTCAACCGTTTCTTCCTGACCCATCCGATGGGCACGGCCAATGGCTTGCGCTTCCACCGCAGGATTCCACCAAAGGTCAACCAAGATAACCGTATCAGCACCTGTCAGATTCAGACCGACACCACCAGCCTTGAGGGAAATCAGAAAGGCATCTCTTTCCCCTTGGTTAAAGGCCTTGGTCATGTCTTGTCTTTCCTTGGCTGGGGTTGAACCCGTAATTTTAAAGGAAGTCAAGCCCAAGTCTGGCAGTTCTTGTTCAATTTTCTCCAACATTCCCTTGAACTGCGAGAAAATCAAGACACGGTGTCCACCGTCTGCCACCTGTACCAGCAGGTCTCGGAGACTATCCAGTTTGCCACTGGCTCCCTGATAATCTTCCATAAAGAGGGCAGGAGTGTCACAGATTTGACGCAAGCGCATCAGACCAGACAAGATTTCCACACGACTTCGCTGAAATTCCTGATCTGACACTTGAGCCAATCTATCTCTCATCTGTTGCAACTGAGCTAGGTAGATAGCCTTTTGCTGGTCTTCCAGTTCATTCTTATAAACCACTTCAATCAAGTCTGGCAATTCGGTCAGAACTTCTTCTTTCTTGCGCCGCATCACGAAAGGCTTGATAAACTGAGCCACTCGCTCTGCTGGTAATTTCATAAATTCTTTCTTGCTTGGCAAAAGTCCTGGCATGACAATTTGAAAAATAGACCACAGTTCACCTAGATGGTTTTCAATAGGAGTTCCTGACAAGGCAAAAACTGACGGCACCACAAATTGTCTCAAGGTCTGGGCAATCTTGGTCTGGGCGTTTTTCATGACCTGAGCCTCATCTAAGAAAAGGAAGTCAAAGGCCATCCCCTGATAAAGCTCACTGTCCTGACGGAAGGTAGCATAGCTCGTCACATAGATTTGATGGCTCTCAGCAAGAATCTCTTCACGACTAGCTTTCAAACCATGAACAACAGCCACATCCAACTGTGGAGCAAATTTCTGAAATTCATCTGCCCAGTTGTAAATCAAACCCGACGGAGCTAAAATCAAAACCCGACTTTCTTTTGTCACTTGACTGGTCAAAAAAGCAATGGTCTGAAGGGTTTTACCCAATCCCATATCATCAGCCAAAATCCCACCAAAACCATAATGATGGAGCATTTGCAGCCAGCTGATTCCCTTTTCCTGATAATCTCGCAAGTCAGCCTGAACCTGAGTTGCTTGTCTAGGGAAGTCCTCTGGATGCGTCAAATCGTGAGCCAGATTCTGGAATTCTTGTGAAAAAGAAACACGGTCACGCCCTTCAAAGAGATGAGCTAAACTGTAGGCCAAGGATTTCCGAGCCTGCAAGGAGCCATCTTTTAATTCAAATTGTCCTAGTTCCTGTAGATTTTGGCGAATTTTCTTGGTTTCTTCATCGAAAAAGTAGACTTGATTAGACGAACCAATGTAAAAATCCTTGTTGGCAACCAAGGCCTGCATGGCTTGGTCGATTTCCTCTTGGGCAATATCTTGAAAATCAAACTGGATTTCCAAGAGACCTCCCTTGGAAGCAATCTGCACTTGAGGGCTTGCTAGGCTATAAAGCTCTTCTAGCTTGTCTGATAGATCAACATTTCCGAGTTTTTCAAAAACTGGAATGATGTCATGGAAGAAATGATAAACAGACTCGGCTTTTAAGGCCTGACGCCAAGATTGAAAGTCTGCTTCAAATCCAGCTGCCAAACAGACTTGGAAAACTCTTTCTTCTAAGTCAGCATCACTCGAAAAAGGTAATTCTTCTAGCTCTTGTCGGCTAGATACCTTCCTGTCTCCATAATCAAACTGAATTTCTAAACGAATCCGATTGTCTTCTTCCCTATCAAAGTAAAAAGAGGGTTCAAAAGTTTTGATATGTAGACGTTCTGGAGCTGAAACAGTCCCCATCTGGCTAAAAAGAGTTAAACAGGAAGCTAACTTATCTCGGTCACTACTATCAAATTGCAGGTATTTCTTTCCATGTTGATCCAAAGGCAGCGCTTTGATTTCCTTGAGAAGACGCATCTGCTGGTCTGTTAGAAAATAAACCTGACCTTTATGGAAAAGCACAGCTCCCTGATAAAAGACATTGACCCTAGGACTCTCACTGATTTCCATTTCAAAATAATCCGAGTATTCTGTTACTGTAAAGGCAAATAGATTGGCATCAGCATGCATATCCTGAAAAAGCAGAGTCTGGTAGCTATCCACTTGATGGTCAAATTGAAAATGGGGCAAGGTCATCAGTAAATTCACACCCTGCTCAAAAAAAGTCAGAGGGAAAAAGAGGTGCCGACCTTGGTTTTGGAAAAAGAGGTCTGGAGCCTGTCCTTCCTCCATCAGTCCACGCAAGAAAGTCAGAAGTTCTTGGCTGGCCTCATCAAAGGCTTCCCAAGAAAAAGACTCCTCATAAATCTTGCCAATCATATAAGACTTCCTCTGCTCGACAATCCTTAAAAAGAGTGGAATATCCCGAATGACATAGTATTTTTGGCTATTGATTTGCCCGATTCTCAGGGTCCACAAGATATGATTGGTTCCTGCTTCCACCTGACCCACAGCTGATAACTCATAGGCACGTTCTGATTTTGGAGACAAGATTCGGTCCAAAAATTTGCCACCCAAGGTCACCTTGGTTTCAACGGCCTCTTTTTCTTCATGACCTTCTTCCAGACCCTGCAAGATTTCTTGGCCACGCTCATCATTTTTCAGAAAATGCTCCAGCGCTGCCAAATGCACACAGTAGCCCCTCTTTTGGAAAAATTCGCAGGCACAAAAAACCAAATCATCCTCTAAACTATAGCGCAGTTCTTCTTCTGCAACGCGAGCGTAGAGCCGATTGTTCTTTTCCTTGATAATGTCAACCTTACCAGTTTCATAAAGGGCAACGCCTTCGATACGGACTTTCCCCGGAATCAATTTAGCCATATTTTTACCTTTACCTTATCTTTTTATTATACCATATTTTCCCCTATGAAAATAGCCTTCTAAGAAGACTTTCTCCTAGAAGGCTGGATTTTTATAACGATTTTTAAAGTTTGGCAAAAGTATCCACAATCCGCTGACACACTTCTTGCAGCAGAGATTTAGGCATAGCTACATTGAGGCGGGCATGGAGACTTCCTTCCTCCCCAAAATCCAAACCACGGTTGAGGATAACCTTGGCTTCATTTCTCAAAAGCTCTTGCAATCTTTCATCAGTCAGGTCATAGGCTGAAAAATCAAGCCAAATCAAGTAGGTTCCTTGCGGTTTCATGACCTTGATTTTAGTCTCTTTTCCAAATAAATCCACCACATAATTGATGTGGTCTTCAAAGACTTGCTTGAGTTCCTCTAACCAATCTTTACCGTATCGATAAGCAGCTTCTGTCGCCAAATAGCCCAAGCCTGAAATTTCATGCTGATTATTGGTCAACTGGCGTTTCTGGAAAGCCAGTCTCAACTTAGGATTTTCAATAACTGCATAGGAATTTTTTGTCCCAGCGATATTAAAGGTTTTAGTGGCACTGCTCAAGACGATAGCAAATTCTTTAAAGTCAGGATTTATGGTATTGAAGGACTGGTGTTTGTGACCAAAGAGGGCCAAATCTTGGTGAATCTCATCTGAAACCAAGAAAACACCGTGTTTTTGGCAGAGTTGGCCAATCTTCTCCAACACTTCCTTTTCCCAAACACGTCCACCAGGATTGTGAGGATTGCAAAGAATATAGAGTTTGACCTCCTCTTCCACCAAATCCTTCTCAAGTTGGTCAAAGTCAATCTCAAACAGACCATCCTTTTCCACCAAAGAATTAGTAATCAATCTACGATTATTCAACTTGACACTGCGTGCAAAAGGGGGATAGACAGGTGTGTTAATCAAAACTGCCTCGCCTTCTTTTGTAAAGGCTTGAATAGCTGTTGAGATGGCTGGTACCACACCCTCGATAAAGACAAGAGCTTCTTTGTCAAAGTGATACCCATGTTGTGTAGCCTCCCACTTTTGAACTTCCTTAATTAACTCTTCACTGGCATAAGTATAACCATAAACCAGTTGATCAGCGTAAGTTTGCACAGCTTGGCGGATTTCAGGCAAGACTACAAAGTCCATATCCGCTATCCAAGCTGGTAAGACTTCACTATCCGTTTCTGCTTCTTTCCATTTATAGGTATGGTGCCCTAAACGATTGGGCAGGCTTGTAAAATCATATTTTCCCATCTTTGTCTTATCCTTCTAAGGCTTGGCGCAAATCTGCAATCAAATCTCTAGCATCCTCAATCCCAATAGACAAACGCAAGAGGTCATCTGTCAAACCATAAGAATGGCGTACTTCTACTGGAATATCAGCGTGAGTTTGCGTCGTTGGATAAGTAATGAGACTTTCTACCCCACCCAAACTTTCCGCAAAAGAGAAGACCTTAAGACTGTTCAAAATGTGAGGAATGCGTGTTTCATCGGCTACTTTAAAGGAAATCATGCCCCCACGACCAGTGTAGAGAACTTCCTTAACTGCTGGAGAATCCTTCAAAAAGGCAACCACTTCTTGGGCGTTAGCTGTTGAGCGCTCCATACGAAGAGACAAGGTCTTGAGACCACGAATCAATTGATAACTATCAAACGGAGACAAGACTGCCCCTGTCGTATTGAGATTGTAGAAAAGTTTTTCGTATAGTTCTAAACTATTGGTCACAACCACCCCAGCCAAGACATCATTGTGGCCTGCTAGATATTTGGTTGCTGAATGAAGAACAATATCCGCACCATCTTCAATCGGACGTTGGTAGATAGGGCTGTAGAAGGTATTGTCCACCACCACTTTGGCACCCTTAGCATGAGCCAATTTTGCTAGTTTTTCGATATCAAATTCCAACATCAAGGGATTGGTTGGAGTTTCAATATAGAGAACATCTACATCTTTTTCTAACTCGACAATCAACTCTTCTTCTGTATTGGCATAGGTGAAATGGAAACGACCTTCCTGCTCCACTTGATTGAACCAGCGGAAAGAACCACCGTAAAGATCACGCACTGCCAAGACCTTACTTCCTACTGGAAAGACGCTAAAGGCCAGTACAATAGCTGACATCCCTGAGCTAGTCGCTAGGGCATAGTCTGCTGACTCAATAGCCGCCAAGACTTCTTCCGCCTTACTACGAGTTGGGTTTTTGGTGCGCGTATAGTCAAATCCAGTAGATTGACCAAACTCTGGATGCTGATAAGTCGTTGAAAAATGAAGCGGTGTCACCAATGCTCCTGTCGCTTCATCTGACTTAATACCCGCCTGGGCCAAAATTGTGTTAATGTGTAATTCCTTGCTCATACAATACCTCCAAATCTATAGTAACTATTGTACCACTTATTTTCATCAACTCATTTTCTTCTTTTCAAGAGCTAGTTATAGTTTCAAACTATAGACTTATCGAGTAAAGCTAAAAAGAATCCAGAAAAGCTTCCAGATTCTTTTGTGAAAATGATTGCTAGGTTTTACTGTGAACGAAAGAAATCCTGTTGGGCTAAATAGTCATAATGCTCTTTGTTAAATTGATATTGGCCCACATGCTGACCAATCTGTCCGACATCCACAGAAAAAATATAGTCTTCATTTTGATAGTTCCAGTTCAGCCTAACTGTATTCAAGACTATCTTATAAGCAAAATCTTTGACTTGATTCCAAGGCATCTCTACGACTTGATTAGAACGATTTTCAGTTACATCACTGATGTCCATCAAGTAGATTCCCTTAGGTGTGAATGCTATAAGCTTAGGCTTCACACTCGACTGAACATAGTAGGAACCACCTATAATGAAAAAATCAATAAAGGATTTCAACCATGTCTTTTTCTTGAAAGCCATCAGAAAATTCTTTTGCCCTTCAATGCGACAAGTTGAAAGAAATGATGCAATCTGTTTTTCTGTTGCAAACTCCATAATAGCGCCCATGATGTTACCTCCATAACGATTAGTAAATAGGCAGATAAGAACTCTTCACTCAAAGAAGAACTTATCATTTGTTACATTTTATCTTATCTATCGGTTTTATCTTATGATAGTTATTTTCTAATTCATTGTCTCGTTTATGTCATTCATTTCTCAAGTCCAAGAGAAGCTGACGTATAATTTTCATACTTCAGCTCCCCTAAGCCCTAACATTTTCAATTAAGCATTCTTTTTTCTGAATGCTACAACTGCTGCCGCTCCTAAAAGAACGACTGCTGCGCCAGCGAATGGCACTGTGTTTGTGGAATCAACACCTGTTTTTGGTGATGTTCCTGTTGTATTTGTCACTGCCTGTGAAGCATCAACTTTCGCAATAATTGCGATTGGTGACAGATCCTGAACCTCAAATGTAAGCTCTTTATTGTTAAGATCTACATTAGATGGTGTAATAACTTCCCATACATTACGTGCAGTACTGAAGTGAAGTACTTTTACATCTGTCATTCCTTTTGTAAGTGCAGGTACAGATAATGTTACCTGATATCTTCCGTCTGCAAGCTGAACGCCACCATTAATTGGTGTTACATCCATGAATGCAGAAACTAACGACTCCCCTGTAAGATCTGATGCGATGCTGGATTCAGCTTTTGCAATATCATCCAGTGTCTTAGTTCCTGCATTGACGTCTTTAATCAGATCTGCTGCTGTCTGATTTACTTTAGCAACATCTGCAACCTCACTCTGTGACATAGCTTCTACGTCATATTTTCCCTGGGCTGCTCCAGTTGCTGCCATTGTTGTTGTCTTACTTGCAGCGGATACACCTACAACCTGCATTGCAAATACTGTTACCAGCATAGCCAGGCTGATCAGTTTCTTCTTCATTGGTCCTTACCTCCTTTTCCTAATTATTGTTCTATAGATACTAGTACGGCTTGTACCAGATATCTACGGTTGTCCATACCTGCATAGCAGGTAGATAGTGTGATGATCTTGTCATCTGCAGTCACACTCGCTGCTGTATCAATATTCGACTTCATATCCCGGATACCGAATACCATATCCAGGTAAGCCTGGTAAATGTCTTTGTTATCAAAGTTAAAGCTTTGCAGCAGATGCCGGTTGTCATACAGGTATGCTGCAAAGATCTGGTAGTGCAAAATCTTGTCCGGCATGTAGATGATGACTTCTTTGTTCTGATCAAAGAAATCCCGGTCCATATATTGATGCAGACCGTCAAACATGGAGCCATTTGCCATGCCGTGTCCGTAGATCACGGTGTTCGGATCTTCGAAGGTCTTCGTATTGTAATCCTCGGTAAAGATTGCTCCGGCTTTGTTCTCATCATGTTCCACACTATGGTTCAGATAATAGCTGTTATCTGTTCCGCTCTGTACGATTGGATAGTCGATGACGGTTCCCGGTACTTTAATCCATGCATATATATCTGGATTCATGTTCTGTAATGTCTGGAAGTCGATTGGTATCTCGACGGTACTTTTTTGTGTCTCTTCTGGTTTTTTTGGTTCTTCTGTCACGACTTTTTCTTTTATTTTTTCATATTCCTGCCCTGCATGGGCATCCTGATAATATTGGTAATATGCAATTCCTCCGCAGATCAGTCCGGCCGCTGCCAGTATCCCTGCTACGACGTATCGTTTCTTCATGATTCTATAGCCCCTTACGTCTTATTGCTCATTTGTTTGTTTTTTCATCTATTTTATTTCTTGATAGAACGTCTCCATAATCTTTGCATACAGAGCATCATCATCTACGTGGTATTCATCGTAGGAAAGACCTTGTGTTCCTTCTCCCGGAACAGTCCATTCTGTATAGCCGTCTCCTTCGTCTGCTGTCTGGAACAACTTCATCAGACGGTCTTCGCTGATATTTGTGACGGTATATGGTTTGATTGCCACGAACAAATCTGCTGCAAATTTTGCATTTTGCTCATAGCATTCTTTTGCCTTTTTTGAAAACGCATCTAAGAATGCTTTCTGACGTTCCATCCGGTAGATGGCGCTCTGGCTTTCATCTACATCTCTGCTTCTTAAGAAAACTTCTGTATTTTCTTCGGTCAGTGTTACTTCTGCACCTTCGGCAAATTCCGGATATTTATACTCCAGGCTGTTATTTGGCACAGTCACTGTCAGACCGCCTAAACTTTTTGTAAGCTCTGGAATCCCGTCTAAGTTCATGGCAAGATAACCCTGAATCGGAAGTCCGTAGAAGAGATTGGACACCGCTTCTTGTGTAAGTTTGCAGCTCTCGGCGCCTCCGTCTCCATATCCATAGGAGAGGCTGATATGGTCTTTAGATTTTCCAAGGCTTTTTCCTTCCAGGTCAAAGCTTTCCACATCTGTCATCGTATCTCTTGGAATAGAAATCAGCGTCATTTCCTTTGTCTTGCGGTTCAGTGACAACAGGAATAAGGCATCTGCCTGTCCTGCATCGGCTTTTCCGACTCTTGTCTCTGCCGGTGTACGCTTGTCTACTCCAAGTAATAAGTAGTTACTGAGATTTTGATTGTATTTGTAAGTCTTTCCCTGCCAGGTGACGGTGTTGGAATCATCTGCTTCCGCGGTTGCTTTCGCACTTGCCGCTTCTGCTGCTTTCTTTTTTTGGATACCTGCATATCCCAGACCTGCCACTGCAAGTACAGCTGCGCCTGCGATAATAACTGCTGTGAATCTTCCGTGGCGTTTGCCTGATGATTCTCGCCTTTCTAGTTCCCGTCTGTCTGATTCTCGCCTGCCTGATTCTCGTCTGTCTGGTTCTCGTCTGTCTGATCTTCGCTGTTCTGATTCTCGTCTGTCTGACTGGTGTTGTTCTGATCTTCGCTGTTCTGATCCTCTGTCCATGTCTGATCTGATTTCTCCTTCTGAATCTCTTCCTGCGCCGCTTTCTTTAACTCACTGCTATTTGCAGCTTCTTTCTTATGATTGAAAAATAAAAGCGAACCTAATATCAGGAATAATACGATACATGCAATCAACAGCAGAGTATTCTGAACCTTCGGGTTCGTCTTTCTTTTCTTCATACTGTTCTTTACATTCCTTTCCTACGCATTTTCATGATTCTGGTCATAGCCATAACCATACTTACTTCCATAACTGTAATAGGAATAATATTTTTCTTTTCTTGCATCAACCTTATTCAGCACAGCTCCAAGCATATGTGTTCCACTCTTTTCCAACTGCTTGATTGCTTTCTGCGCTGCACGGTATCCTACAAATCCACTCTCGATCAGCAGAATTGCTCCATCACACACCTTGCCAACAATAGCAGCATCCACCACATTTGCCATAGGAGGTGTATCGATCAGGACGTAATCATATCTCTGCTTCAATTCGATCATCAACTTCGCAAATACTTTGCCATTCAGAAGTTCTGATGGATTCGGAGCCATCGGTCCTGCAAAGATCACGTCCATATTTTCATAATTTGTTCCATATAAAATATCGCGCACCGGTGCCTGTCCGCTTAAGTACTGGGACAGTCCCTTCACGTCACTATCCACGAGATATCTCTGCACAAGGACAGATTTTCGGATATCCGCATCCAGAAGCACCGTCTTCTTACCGGCCATACCCATTTCCTTTGCGAGCTGGAAGACAACATCACTCTTTCCCTCATTCGGGAAACAGCTTGTCACAAGAATCGTCTTAATATCCGCTCCTGCAAACTGGATATTTGTTCTCAGTGTCTTTAACGCCTCCTCGTAAAAGTAATTTGATTTACGAGGATCCGTCAGCTCCACCCGAAGCTTAGATGCCTTATTGTCACGGCGGGACATTGCCGCTTTTGCCTGCGCATTTGTATATGTAGTTCTAGCTTGCTTTTCGTTTTCCTGCATCATTTCTCTTTGACTTCTTCTTTCCTGATCCATTAATATAATCCTTTCTGTCCGGAATTATACTCAGTGTAGATAATCCCAGATATTTTTCTATATCTTCTTCAGACTTAATCGTATCGTCCATGATCGTGCGGATAACAATCACACCTGCGCACAGGATCATACCTGCCAGTACACCCATCACTGCCATCTTCGCCACGCCTGTATTCGATCTGGAAGTCGGAACCTCACCTTTTTCAATGATCTTAGGCGGTGTAACCTCCATCTTGTCTCCGATATACTCAGAAGCAACCTCTGACAGCTTGTCTACAATCTCCTTCGCCTGCTTGGCATCAGAATACTCCACAGACAACTGCAGAATACGCGTATCGTCCTGGTTCGTAACTGTGATCATATTCTTCAGTTGCTTATAGTCCATGTCCAGATCTAACTGGTCGATAACATCCGTAAGCACCGGACGGCTTGTGATCAAGATGGAATAGTCCTTGGTAAGCTGTGAGCCCATCTGCAGATCCGCCAGAGAACTAAGCGTCGTCTCCTTGGTCAGTACAAGCATCATGGAAGAAGATGTGTACAGCGGCTTCACTAAGAATCCGGCATACGCACACGCAATACAGCCGAACAGCAGTCCCACTCCCAGGATCGCCAGTATCTTCGACTTGAGCACATAAAAGAGCTCCAGTAAGTCAATTTCCATCTCATCATTGTCGTAATTCTTTCCCATTAATCTGATTTCCTTTCTTGGGGGACGGGGTTTTGGGGACGGAGGTTTTTTAAAAAAACCCCGTCCCCAATTGGACTTCTACCTGTCCCTCTTTGAATTGTGTGTATTTTTACCCTCCCATTTTCTAGGGTTTCTTTTATTTCTAACCTGTCCCTTTTTGAATTGTAAAAAATTTTGAAACAATTTATGTTTTAGGCTTGTGTGATCCGCGGTCATCTAATATTCTTCTTGCATTGCCTTGTATCAATGCCCATACATAATCTTCAGACAGATTCTTGTTCAGCCACTTCTCAACGTGTTCTGTCTGTGGACTGCGTTCTCCGCTATTGTGCATATCTGTTCCCAGGTAATGGACCAGACCATCTTTCAGTTGTCGCTTACACCACTGTGCTGTATTATTATTCCATCCTCCATCTATAGAGCTGTAATTCATCTGGATTCTTGCTCCTGTATCAGCCAGCTCTTCCAGTCTGCCTTCTTCTCTTAACACATGATACCTTTCTACATGTGCCAAAATTGGGACATAACCTGCCATCTGCATCTGGCGCACTGCGCTGAATATCTTAGAGTAAGCTGTCCCCGGGAGGAATTCCAATAATACATATCTGCTGTCTGCCAGCGTCAGAAGCTTTCCTTCTTTTAGTAACTGTCTTGTATCTACCGAATACATAATTTCCTGTCCCGGAAATACCGGAAGCCTGACTCCAAGTCGTTGATATGCCTGAATTCTGAACTTCTTACACAATGTTCGAATCTCCTGCACTCGTTCTACGGATGCATTACGGACTGAGCCATGTGGCGTTACGATCATACCTACAAAGTCCTGATTCAATGCCATGCGTAGCATCGCTAATGTCTCTTTCGGATTTGCAGATCCATCATCTATACCAGGTAGTATGTGACAGTGCATATCTATCTTTTTCATCTCTACTCCTGTATATGTATTGTATATAAATTTCACTTATTTTTTACAGCACAAATACCACCTGATACTTTTGACTTGTACACAAGGTGGAAAAATTATCAATCTGCGTTATCACTATTTCATGCACTGCAAAAATAGTATTTAATTAGTCTTATTTCTTGACTACCTTTTATTACTGATTAAGACTACCATGTTTTGACAATATTTGCAATAGACAAAGGGTGTCAATTTCTGTTTGGGGACGGGGTTTTTTTGAAAAAACCCCGTCCCCAAACAGACTTCTACCTGTCCCTTTTGAATTGTGTATATTTTTACTTTTCCTTTTTTGTGGGAATTTTCGGTTTTTCTAACCTGTCCCTTTTTGGAATTGTGGAATGTTTTTGTACAATTTGTTTTTTTACGCACTTTTTACATACGAAGAAAGCGTCAATTCTTTCTGAACTGGCGCTTTTCTACCTATATACATTCTCTCGCTTCTGTTTCTTCTTCCAGCAGGTTCTCCATGCTTTTCAGGCTGATGTACAGGGTTGATGTGTTATGAAGTAGTGCTGATACGGTTGGCTGTAGGATTCCGGTGACGCCGAGTATGATGAGGGCGGTGTTGAATCCTACGATGTTGCGGTAATTTTTGTGAATTCGTTTCATTAATTTATTACTGATCAGCTTCAGTGTTACGATCTCGCTCAAGTCGTCGCCGCTCATGGTCACGTCTGCGATTTCGCGGGCGATCTCTGCGCCGTCGCTGATTGCGATTCCGATGTCTGCTGCGGATAGTGCCGGTGAATCGTTGATTCCGTCTCCGATCATGATGACTTTTCGTCCGGCGGCTTTTTCCTGCTCTACGAAGTTTGCCTTGTCTTCTGGCAATACTTCCGAGTAATATACGTCCACGCCTACTCGTTTGGCGATTGCTTTTGCGGTGCGGTCGCTGTCCCCAGTCATCATAACTACTTTGCTGATGCCTGCTGACTTCAGATTTTTGATAATCTGTGGTGCTTCTTCTCTCAGCGGGTCTTCGATGCAAATGACTGCTGCCAGTTTTCCTTCGATTGCCATGTACAAATGTGAGTATTCGGATGGCAGTTCCTGGAATTTTTCTTCCATTCCTTCTGGGATCTGGCTCTCTTCATCTTCGAATACGAAATGATAGCTTCCAACAACGACTTTTTGGTCGTTGATTTTGGAGGAAATGCCGTGTGCCACGATGTACTCTACTTTTGAGTGGAACTCTTCATGGATAAGCCCTTTGTCCTGTGCTGCATTTACAACTGCTTTTGCCATGGAGTGTGGAAAATGTTCTTCCAGGCAGGCGCCGATTCTCAGCAATTCGTCTGGTGTCTTATCGCAGAATGGTACGACATCTACGACTGTCGGCTGTGCTTTTGTCAGTGTTCCTGTCTTGTCAAATACGATGGTGTCTGCTTCTGCCATTGCTTCCAGATATTTTCCGCCTTTGACTGTGACGTTGTAGCTGCTTGCCTCACGGATTGCGGACAATACGGAAATCGGCATGGCCAGTTTCAGTGCGCATGAAAAATCTACCATCAATACAGCCAGTGCTTTTGTTACATTTCTTGTAAGAAGATAGGTAAGACCTGTTCCTGCCAATGTGTATGGAACGAGTTTATCCGCCAAATGTTCTGCCTTGCTTTCCAGTCCGGATTTGAGTTTCTCGGATTCTTCGATCATCGTCACGATCTTCTCAAATTTACTTGATCCATTTGCCTCTCTTACACGTATAGTAAGCTCGCCTTCTTCTACAACCGTTCCGGCATACACTTCTCCATTTTCTATCTTGCGTACTGCCACGGACTCTCCAGTCAAAGACGCCTGGTTGACCATTGCCTCGCCTTCCACAACTGTTCCGTCAAATGGAATTACATTTCCCATGTGGATGCGTACCATATCGCCGCTCTTTACAGATGAAAATGGTACTAATACTTCCTGACCGTCGCTGACAAGCCATACTTTGCTGATGTTCAGTGACATGCTTCTTGCCAGGTCACCAACGGATTTCTTGTGTGTCCACTCTTCCAGTATTTCGCCGATTCCAAGCAGGAACATGACGGATCCTGCAGTTGCGATATCTCCGCGGAACATAGATACTCCGATTGCGGTCGCATCCAGTACCGGAACTTCAATCTTGCCTTTTGCCAGTGTACGCACACCCATCCAAAGATATTTCACAGATTTTACTGCTGTGATACATGCTCTGACCGAATATGGCAAAAATAATTTATTTCCATAATGATAGATTACAGTTTCAACTAACTTATCCCAATATTCCTGATTCAGTTCGCGTCCGGAATTCTGTGCATAATTTTCCGGAATGTCAACTTCCTCATAACGGAATGTTTGAAGCAGTTTGATTACTTTCTCTCTGTCGCCTTTGTAACAGATTGTAAAATCTCCCGTGCGGTTCTGTACTTTTGCAGATGTAATCATATCCTGGGATTCCAGATAATATTGCATCCGGTCTGCCTGCTCAAATGTCATTCTGTACTGTACAGCATGGGCACGGATCCTGCCTTTAATCTCATGCTTGATTACAAATTTCATGTATATTTTCCTTCTTTCCCTGCTTTCTTCCTTCCCTGCTTACCTCGCAGTGGTTCGCTTGCTGTGATTCTCTTGCTGTGGTTCGCTTGCTGTTGATTCTCTTACAACTTGTCAAGACACCTGCAGTCTTAACCACAGGTGTCCTGATTTTTCCTTACATTTTTATAATTA
>SKEE01001463.1_pt1 | contig 19349 bp, 14 predicted proteins | sample 4826661 | NCBI WGS metagenome assembly SKEE01 (sample SAMN11008817, study PRJNA524170) | human gut metagenome | biome: Human fecal sample; material: Feces; isolation source: fecal sample from pouch patient p20 | host: Homo sapiens | place: Israel: Tel-Aviv | collected 2016-11-14
GGATATGTATTTATGAACTAATTGTTCTTTTTCAGTATACTACATCAGGGAAGGGAGAACGAGTGTTTCTTTTATACTATAGAGATTTTTTTGAGCAGATATGCTCAGATGTGCAATTCATCTCACCACCTGAAGAGGTGGGAGAATTCTTGCTACATTTGTTAAAATGGCTGATCGTATTGTACTGGTTTCTCAATCTTCTCTGCTGTCTGATCATAGCCAGGGCTTTTCACAACATTTCTCTCAGAGAAAAAAGACACGAACTGTTGGTTCAGCAGATGAGTTTTCTTCAGAAACAGCTGGAATATACAACCGAAATGGAACAAGAATATCAATTTGTGCGAAAATGGAATCACGATATGGAAAACCATCTCTTTTCACTGAATTATCTGATCCGCACCCAAAAATATCTTGAGGCAGATGTATATCTAGAAACAATTCTTTCAGAACTTCCGCCGGAAAAGAGGACTTTATGAAACGAGGCTTTACTATTCTTTTTATAGAACTTTTCTGTGTTCAGGCATCTCTTTTCCTGGGAGCTCTGCTACAGGAATATGCTCTGTTCTGCCAGATAATGCTTCTCTTTTTTCTGGCCCTCACTTACCGCAGGATCTACCTTCTTGCCAGACGATCGCTCAAAAATGCTCAGGAAGAGGCAAAGTTTCAGGCTCTTCAGAAGCAGGAACAATTACAGAAAGAACAGGAGCAGCTGTTTGTTTCCAGAAAGCAGGAGACTCTGGCGTTCCAACAGGCTACCATCCGGAAACTGCAGACACTTCAGAATTACCTGAAAACGAACGAATATAATAAGATCCAGGACTACCTGCCTGCCATAACCGATGATTTTCAGAGAGAACGTTTCCATCCCATCTGTCAGGACAGCCTGATCAACGCCATCCTTGCGGACAAAAGATTTCTTGCCATGCAGAAAAATATCAAAGTTACCTACGAGGTTCTTCTTCCGGAGAAATCCAATATTCCCTCTTCGGAACTGAGCAGTATATTTTTCAACCTGCTGGATAATGGAATAGAAAGCTGCAGCGTTTCCGGTTCCGAAGCACCGTTTATCTCTGTAACATCAAAAATGTCCGCCGGTTTTCTTACTGTCCACATGCAAAACAGCAAAGATCCGGCACGACCATTCAACCACAAAACATCAAAAAAAGATATCCTCAACCATGGATTCGGCCTGTCCATAATTGAAGATATCTGTGAAAAAAATGATGGCAGCTGTCAGTGGATCGACAATGGGGATACCTTTGATTCAGTTGTTATGCTGAGGTACCAATAAGATTCAGCGAACACATATCCTTATCTTTCAATTACGCTGCATAATGCTCCACATCTTTGAAGTCACTTGAAATATCGAAATGCTTATCGACATTCAGAATTTCATCAGCTCCAGCTTCTTCTCCCTGGTCAGCTGCTTAATCCGGTACTCCCGGCTCATGGCCTCTTCCCTTGTGGCAAAGCCCTCATAATACACCAGCTTCACCGGCCTTTTGGCCCGGGTATATTTGGCGCCTGCTTTGCCTTCATTATGGGCTTTCATCCGCCTGGCAAGGCAGTTTGTCCAGCCGGTGTAGAACGTGCCGTCCGCACACTGTACGATGTATGTATAGTTCATAGCAGTCTCCTCTTCTGTAAAAAATTTATGCAATACAATGCCAAATGCCAGTACATCTTCAGTAACATCAACCCTGATATTTGCCTTCCTGTAAAACAAATATCTGAACACTTTTCTGGACAGTGTGATCTGTCTTCCGTGATATTTCCTCTCCTGTAAAACAAACATCCAGTCGACCGCATTCTTTCTATGTAAAGACAGCCACCAACATTTCTCCAGCAGCCATCCTTCTATACTCAAGCAGCCGGCACAATTCATGTATTTCACTTACATCAAAAAAATAAAAGCAGGTCGGGATTCCGGCTGCGGATTTTCCCACCTGCTTTATTATACGGTCATTTCTTATTTCTGTGAATATGGAATTCACTGCATAGCTGCTCTATAGGTATTCGTATTCTGATCTTGCTGTATTTCCCGATCAATAAGCCCAGCCTACTCCATCACATAATTCTTCAGCACATAAATCTTCCCATCACACTCCACAGCCTCCACCTTCACAGCCTGCTCCTGCGTTTCCGGATAATATCTGGAAGAGAAAACAACCTCTCCGCCATTCACATAGATTTCCACAGCTGTAGTATCCGCAAGAACTCTGATGCTTTCGATCACACCGGACGGAACATGCGCCTTACGTACTTTACGTCCGGCACCGGCCTTCTCGGAGAGAGTTAAGATCATATCTCCGTCCTGATATTCCAGGAAGAGATTTTCTCCAAGGCTCACTTTACCCTGCTCACCTTTTACCTGAACATCCAGATCAAACGGTCCATTCACCGGAATCTCCGCACTGGAACCACTGACAGAAACGCCAGTCTTTCTCAGCCCGTTCAGTTCTTCCGTCGGATACTGATAAAGCATTCCGTTTTTATACGTAACTTCCCTTGGAACAGTCAGGCAATGCTGCCAGCCTTCGCTCTCTGCTGTAGGATTCACATACTCCTCATCTGCATCCGGCATTCCCATCCAGCCGATCAGGATCCGTCTGCCCTTTCCATCCTGGAATGTCTGGGGTGCATAGAAATCAAAGCCGTGGTCCCATTCCCGGAAAGCTTTTTCCTCCGGCTTTCCATCCTTCAGGATAAAGTATCCGGACTGATAGATGTTCTGAAAACGGAACTCTTCTCTGGTCAGTCCCTGGGGAGATACAGAAAGCACCTCCTGTCCCTCAAGAGTGAAAAAATCCGGGCACTCCCACATGTATCCGAATGCCTTTTCTGTAGTAAGCTCACTGTCAAATTTCCAGTTCTTCAGATCTTCGGATCTGTAAAAAAGTACGGCGCCCTGGTCGCTTTTCTGACGGCCGCCAAGGATCATCCGGTACTCTTCCCCCTCCTTCCAGACCTTCGGGTCACGGATGTGGCAGGTGTAATTCTCCGGATAATCCTCGCAGGAAACTGCAACCTCCTTTGTTCCGAAATGGAGGCCGTCCGCACTCTCCACATGAAGAGTGCTGGACTGCCTTCCGTTATTGATATAATCATAATCTCCATCCATCTTGATGTTTCCTGTGTAAAAAAGATGAAGCTTATCTTTCTCCGCAATGGCAGAGCCTGAGTAAACACCATGACAATCATAAATGCTGTCCGGCAGAAGCGGAACCCCTTCATATCTCCAGCTGATCATATCTTCACTGGAGTAATGTCCCCAGAATTTCAGTCCACCGTTGGCCTCAAACGGAGAATACTGGAAAAACACGTGATATCTTCCCTTGTACCAGCATAATCCGTTCGGGTCATTGAGCCATCCCACAGGCGGCATCAGATGATGGGTCAGACGGTTTGTCTGCATCGTCCTGGCAACTGCTGCCGTTTCCTCGATTTTTCGCACTTCCTCCGCAAGTACCTTGGTCAGAGAACTCATTTTATTTTACCTCCAGTACTTCAGAACCATTATTTACTGTTCCTTCTGCAAGCATTTTTACTTCTTCATAATCATCGGTATTGGTTACGATCAGCGGTGTGGTCACATCATAGCCGGCTGCCTTAATAGCATCCATATCAAAGGTGATCAGTGTCTGGCCTTTTTTGACCACGTCACCGTCCTTTACATGAGCGGTGTAGAATTTACCGCCAAGCTCAACGGTGTCAACGCCGATATGGATCAGCAGCTCCAGACCACTTTCTGTCGCAAGCCCGATGGCATGCTTTGTGTCAAAAATTGTAGAAACCGTAGCGTCACAGGGTGCTTTTACTTCACCTTTGGACGGAATCACTGCCATGCCCCTTCCAAGGACTTCAGATGCAAAGGTTGCATCCTTTACTTCTGAAAGCGGGATCGCAGTTCCCTCAAGCGGGCTGTAGAGGGTCTGTGCACCTGTCTCTGAAGTTTTCTCCTGGGCAATTTCTGCCGGAGCATCTGATTTTTTCTCTGCTTCAATATTTTTTTCAGCTGTTTCCTGTACCTCATCCTTATATCCGAACATCCAGGTAAGCACAAAAGCCACACCAAATGCGATGGCAAACATCAGGATATAAGAAACCGGATTATTCAGGCACAGCAGGATTCCGAAGATACCGGTAACACCTGTTCCTGTGGCACCAAGACTGCTAATGGAGGCAAAAAGTGCTCCGCATGCACCACCCAGGCAGCCCATGATAAACGGCTTTCCGAAGCGGAGGTTTACACCGAAGATTGCCGGCTCTGTGATTCCCATGCATGCGCTTAAGGCAGAAGGAACAGCCATGGATTTGATCTTCTGATTTCTGGATTTCAGGCCTACAGCAAGAGCTGCACCACCCTGTGCAATGTTAGCTGCAGATGCAAGTGGCAGCCAGTAGGTAACGCCGAATTTGGCCAGCTGTCCAAGGTCAATGATAGTGTACATGTGATGAACACCAGCAACAACAGTCGGTGCATAAAAGGCACCCATGATAAAGCTTCCGATTCCAAATGGCAGTGCGATCAGCCACTGGATCCCATCCAGAAGTCCGTTCTCAACAGCTACGAAGATCGGTCCGATAATGGAAAGTGTAAGATAACCGGTTACAAAAACACTGACAAGTGGTGTTACAAAAAGATCGAACATTGCAGGTACGATCTTATGAAGTCTTTTCTCGATCTGTGCCAGTACCCATACTGCAATGATAACCGGGATCACATGTCCCTGATATCCCACCATGTCAATGGAGTAAAGTCCAAACCATACCTTCTGCGTTGCCTGCACACCCTCTGTTGCAACAGTCCAGGCATTCTGCAGATTTGGATGGATCATGATCATACCGATAACCGCACCCAGATAAGGGTTGGCACCGAATACCTTCGCACCACTGTAAGCGATAAGGATCGGCAGGAATGTATACGCTGTGTTACTGAAAAGCTGTGCAAATACATAAATGGAACCATTGGTGTTAATATTCAGGAAGCCGTTGTTTACCATGAAGTTCAGGGCTTCCATGATTCCCATCAAAAATCCGCTGGCTACGATAGCTGGGATGATCGGGACAAAAATGTCTCCCAGTGTCTTGATCAGTCTCTGTATCGGATTAGCCTTGGATGCTGCCACCTTCTTAAGCTCATCCTTACTACTCTCTGATATTCCGGCGATCTGGATAAATTCATCATAAACCTTGTTTACAACTCCTGTTCCCAGGATGATCTGCATCTGTCCCTGTGCGAAAAACACGCCCTTCACACCGTCGATGTTCTCTACATATTCCTTATCCGCCTTGTCATTATCCGCAATGACCAGACGAAGCCTTGTTGCACAGTGCGCCGCGGAAATGATGTTTTCTTTCTTTCCTACATGATCATAGATTTCCTGTGCTGTCTTTCTGTAATCCATGTCCTTCCTCCTTTTCTGCTACTGTTCCCGGACAGTCATCTCTTTCTGCTTTCCCTTTCTTCGGATCAGATCTGTCTGTTCTTTCTTCAGCTTTCCGGGATTTATTATCTCTGATCCATTGTTTTTCATTTATTTATGAGATTGATTTCATATATCTATTCATACAAGGAACGGTAATCTTTCCATTTTTTTAAGTTTTTTGATGATTTTAGCACTTTTCAATGGTTTGTTTTATGTTGTTGCTTGTGTTCTTATGTGGAATCGTTCTCATATCTTACTTGTATTATAACTACTGCATTATTATTTGTAAATCCGCAACATCGCACAAATTTCTTCGGTCAAAATTGTACATATTCCATAAGAACAGATGCAAGACAGACAAACCAGTCAGGACATCGCAGAAAAAATCTGGCATTTTTCTGTGTTTGCTCAGCCATAACACAGCACCACACAAAAAGAAGCAGGTCTTTTTCTCCCAAAAGATCTGCTCCTGTTCCACAATAGCTTATAATTTCTTCCTCTGTCTGCGAGGATATTCTCTGTTACCTGTGAGATTCCCGTTCCACAAGCTCACATCCCATTTTTATTTCCTTGCTAATCCCGGTATCGTTCTCAATAAGATCAGCCAGCATGGCTGCTGCCTCCATTCCGCTGGTCTTATAATAAAAATGTACCGTTGTCAACTTCGGTTCCACGATCTTACCCGGAACTCCATCCCCAATCCCTGCGATCTGAACATCCTCGGGAATGCGAAGCCCGATCTCCTTCAAATAAGTCATGGCTCCCACCGCCATAGTATCCGTAGCACACACAAGAGAATCTATGGAAGGCTCCTCCTCAAAAAGCTCCTTCGCCATCTCATACCCGGAATCCATGGTAAAGCTTCCGATCTTCATCCTCTCCGGCACGACCTCCAGCTTAGCTTTATGGATAGCATCCATAAAACCCTTTTTCCTGCAGGCACCAACTGCCTCGTCCTTATCTGTAACGCCGATATAGGCAAACTTTTTCCCCTTCTCCGCCAGCTTCTCCGTGACCTGAAAAGCTGCTTTATGATCATCCTGATAAATACATGGATATCCGTCCAGATGCTGTCCCAGGATCACGATCGGTACCTTATAATCCTTCAGCATCTGTTTATGCTTTCTGGTAAACATGGTAGCAATAAAAACCACTCCGTCCACCTGACGTTCTTTAAACAGAGAAAGGTATTTCAGCTCTTCTTCCACATCATTATTGGTATTGGCCAGAATAAGCTGATATCCTCTCCGTGTAAGAATATCACTGATCCCTGTCACCTCACGGCTTATGGTATCTGAATTGATCTTTGGAAGGATGACACCGATGAGACTGGTTTTTTTGGTCCGCAGTGTCTGTGCCTGGGAGGATGGCTGATATCCTGTCTCCTGGATTACCCTGCGGATGACTTCCTTTTTTTCACTGCTGACATATCCATTATTCAAATATCTGGATACCGTAGCTCTGGAAACTCCGGCAAGCCTGGCTATTTCATTAATGTTCATAACTTATGTACCTCTTCTTTTGTCCTGTTATATCTGTCCTTGTATGCATATTTATAATATAGATTATACACGGTTTCTTTCCGGTAAAAAAGATTCTTTTCCTATGTAAATGGAAATTTTTATTACTGCTCACTCCGTTCTCACTAATACGCTTCACAACGCAGAGGATACGGGATGCATATACCTCCCATCCCGTATCCTCCATACTCTGTTTCCAAAAATCTCCCCGGCATATCTGTTTTTCGGTTTTCCCTGTCATTCCAGATATTCAAACGGATCTACCGGCACGCCATCCTTTTTCATTGCAAAATAAAGATTCGGGCCTTCTACAGAATAATATTTGGTAGGTGCACTGATATTTCCGATCACTTCACCCTCCTTTACTGTGTCACCTTCTGCCACAGTAAGGTCCTTCAGCTGCCCGTATACTGCCTGATAACCATTTCCCAACTCCATAGTGACAGTCGTTCCCGTGCAGGCATCCTGTACAACAGAAAGCACCTGACCATCAGCCGCCGCATACACCGGCGCATCCTCCACTGCCTGCAAAGCAATGGCAGAGCTTACACGATACTGATCCAAAGTCGGATAATATACGGTTTCATCCATATTGTAATCCACAAGAACCGTTCCTCTGACCGGCCATTCCATAATGGAATCCTCCGTAAAATCCAAAGCCTGTGCCGCAATTCCGACAGCTGAGGTCTCTGCGGTATCTGTGGAAGCTCCAGCTCCGTTATTCACTGCTCCCTCTGCCGATGTATTTCCGGCATTATCTGCTGTATTTCCAGTGCCATCTGTGCGGCTTCTATCTGCACCTGCCGCCGCAGACACGCTCCTATCATCCGTACCACTTCCATTATCTGCATCTGCCGCTGCATTTTCGGCTGTACCACTTCCTGCAGTCTCACGGATGCTTCCTGTCACTCCATCTGCTCCGGCTTCTGAAGCTCCTGACAGACCTGCTTCATCTCCGGTTTCTCCATCAGAGATCTCATCCTGTGCTGCATCCTGCCAGCCATCTCCGGCAGCTGCCGCATCCTCTGCGTTTTCCCCGTCCGAAAGCTCCTCTTCCAGCCCGGTTTCTTCTACCTGTACAGAATTTTCCTCCTGGGGATTTTCTGCGATGGGCTTTGTTCCAAGCTGATAAACAGTAATCCCAAGTGCCGCCACTGCTGCCAGAACACCTCCGTTGATAATACCTCTCACGATTTTACTTTTCATATTCTTTCCACCTCTGTCTGATATGTTCATTTTCAGTAACAGAAAAAGCAGTAAAGCTGCCGTTTCGGTCACCATTTCTATATCTATAGAGTGTCCAGAATATGGCTGTCTATTCATTTTTTGAATATTTTTTTATCAGACGTTGCTTCGGATGCCTGACTTTCTTTAATCCTCAGCTTTCAGCTCCATCTCCGGAAAATATTTTTTCAGGATCTCCTCCGCACTGCTTCCGTTTTTTGCCATCTCATTTCCACCAAACTGGGAAAATCCCACACCATGACCGCTGCCACGCACTCGCAGATAATAAATATCATCCTTTTTCTTCAAACTGAAATTCGCGGATTCCAGTCCCATTCCCGCTGCAAAGCTTTCTCCCTCCAGAAGTGTTTCCCCAATCGTAAGCTCTGTCACATAACCGGCACTGTCCCGTTTTTTGATCTTCAGCTCCCCGGAAAGCTGCCCCGCAGGAATTTCCACGATTTTTATATGATCCGGAGATTTTTTGTCCTCACTGCTATCTGCCGATTTCAGATATGTATACGCCTCATCATGAAAAACTTCTTCCCCGCTGCGGGTTTTCCCTGCGCTTCTCTTATGCCAGGGAGTCAGCCTCACTTTTCCTTCATATGTAAGTACCTGTCCATCCGTCTCTTTTGCTGCCTGCTCATAGATCTGCCTTTTTTCTGCAAAAAAATATCTCCAGACTTCCTCTGTACTTCCGTTTTTCCTCAGGATCTCTGCCAGATTTTTCCCCTCGCCCAGCCACCTTTGAATATTCGACCGTGCGATCACAGTCTGCGCCTTTATGGTTTCTTTTTTCATATCCGGGGAAATCTGCGAAAAAACAATGACCGGGAGATATTCTTCCATATCCGGCACCCTCTCTGCCAGGACCCTCTCCGGTCCATTAATGGTTGCCGCCGAAAAATAAGGAAGAACAATTGCTAAAAACACCAGACAATATCGAAGAAGCGCATATTTTTTCATAAAAACACCATAAGCGTTCTTTTTCCTAATATATGTTCTTTTGCCAAAAATTATTATTTGCTGTATACTATAGCGGTTCCATGAATCAATGCATCAAAAAAAGTTATTCCGAACATGCTGCAGTAATTTATGGAAATGCTATGTATCAATCCAAAAAGTATCTGCAGCGATCAGTCCTGCTCACCGCTTATTGCTTGCCACGAATGGAGGTATCACACACCATGCTTGCCATCTTTCTCGCACCATTATATATTCTCATTAATATTTATATCGTCCGCTGGATGATTTTGTGGATGGGTGCCTGCACTCATTTTTTCCAGACCTTTGCGTTCCGGGCATGCTTTGCAGGTGTTTATATTTTTTTGTCCACTTCTCTTCTGACCTGTTTTTTCATCCGGAAGCCACCTGCGCTCCATCGCTTCCTGAAAAATACGGCAAATTATTTTCAGGGAACATTTCTTTACATCCTGATCGTAATCGTAACTACAGATCTCTGCAGACTGATCCTGAAGCATACGCTTCATCCGGCCTGGATGTATTCCAGGAAAGCCTTCGTAGTCACAGGCGCTGTCTGCACCCTTCTGATCATTGGTGTCAGTCTCTATGGGATTTTTAATCAGTGGAATATTAAGACAAAAACTTATGATGTGAAAATAGACAAGCAGGTGAAGGGAATGGACTCCCTGAAGATCGTCCTGCTCGCAGACATTCATTTCGGTTACAGTATCGGAGAAAAACATGCCGGGCTTCTTGTAAAAAAGATCAACGCCGAAGATCCGGATCTGATCTGTATTGCCGGCGATATTTTTGATAACGAATATGAAGGGATCAAAAACCCGAAAAAAACAGCGGCCATTCTCCGTTCGCTGAAATCCAGATACGGCGTTTATGCCTGTTGGGGCAACCATGATCTCAGCGAACCGATTCTGGCCGGTTTTACCTTCCGCAATGCAAAAAAAGATTATGATGATCCCAGAATGCGGAATTTTCTGGAATCTGCCAACATCCGGCTTCTCGATGACGAAACCGTCCTCATAGATAAACGGTTTTATCTGACAGGCCGTAAGGATCCTTCACGCTGCCGAAAAATGTCCGACACCCGTAAGGATCCTGACCAGCTTACAGCCTACCTTGACAAAACACTCCCGATTATTTTTATGGATCATCAGCCCGGTCAGCTGGATGAAGTGGCAACCGCAGGCGCAGACCTTGATCTCTGCGGCCATACTCATGACGGCCAGCTGTTCCCTCTGAACATCATCACCGGCCTGATCTGGGAAAATTCCTGCGGCTACCTGAAAAAGGGGACTATGCACAACATCGTTACCTCCGGTGCCGGCATATGGGGACCGAATATGCGTACTGCCACAAACAGCGAGATCTGTTCGATCACAGTACATTTTTATCCTGCCAGACCTAACTCCTCTGATCCCTCATAAATATCTTCCACCGGCAGCTCCTCCGCACTCTCACTATCCTCTTCTGTTATTTCTGTTCCGTCATTTTCTTCTTCCGTTTCAGAGTCCTTCGGAAACTCAATTACTTCAGCCGTATCACCACTTTCTGATATCTCCGGCTCTTCACTGGAATCATCAAATATCTCTTCCTCAGTATTATCGTCCGTCTTTCCTTCTTCAGAACTCATATTGAGTTCCTCGCTGCTCTCTTCTTCAGCTTTCTTTTCACTGTTTCTGATGATCTCAAGGGCTTCTGTTTCTGAAATAATACCTGAATTATCTTCCATTGCATTTGCTTCCGGCACTTCATAATCATATACAAAGGTATTGACTGGCATAAGCTTGTTTGACTGCACATCATAGTCAAATACATGCCACAGGTATCCTTCCCTGTTAACCGGTACATTTGCCTGGTAGATCTGTTTTCCACCCCGGTAAACGGTTACTTTGGCTGACGAAGCAGATAATTCTGTACTCGCATCATCTTCACCGTTTGTATAATCGTATACATAAAAGCTATATTTTCTTCCGGTGAAGCCTTTGTATATGGTTGTTGTTTCCGGTCCATAGCTGCTTGTATCATCCAGATCCAGATTTGCTATTACATCTCCATCCTCTGAATATGCATTTTTATCCCTGTAGTATACATGGAAGTAGTCATCTCCGTTTTCATCAGCAGGTCCCAGCAGATGAGAATCCAGGTCTCGCGGAGTTTCTCCCCATGTAAGCACGATCTGAAGAAGTCCCTCATCTCCTGCACTGATATTGGTCGGTGACATTGTTACATCACGTTCACTGCATGCATTTGCCTGAACTACAACATTGATATGGGCAGAAACAAAATCTTCATTGCTTGCATTCAGCGTATAGTTTCCGGCTGGCACGGTCAACGTATAGGTTCCATCTGCTGATACGCCTTCTTTCACAGTCTCTCCGATCACATTATCCCAGCCCTTACGTAATTCATAAGTTACATTTTCTATATTTCCACCGGTCATGGAATGAATAAATCTTCCACTCAGCTCACCATCTCCGGCTTCTGCTCTGGATACCATCAGGAAAGATTCTGCGTATGTGATCTGGTTCGCTGATACTTCCATGGAACTGCTCTCATATTTCTGGTAACCGGTTGCTGTGACAACAATTTTGTAGGTTCCTTCATCAAGATCATTAAATGAATAAGTTCCATCTTCTTTCGTGAAAGTTTTTTCAACCTTGACTGTTCCGGAATATGCTTCCACGCTGGCATTTTTTACAGGAGCTTTGCTGTTTGAATCCAAAACGCTTCCCTCAATGCTTCCGGCTCCGACTGTACATTTATCTACCAGTGTTCCATTTTCAAAATGAACCTTCAATTTTAGTGGATTATCGTCATCATCAGACAGAAAATCCTTGGACAACGTATAATGCCATACCGTTTTCAGGAACTTTCCGACCACCGTATCCGGATTCAACTCACCCGCTGCGTAAATATAGGTTCTTACATCAGAACAAAGCACATTTCCGGCATCACGAACTGTATAGGATACGCTTGCCTTTGCCGCAGGTCCTACCTTAATATCAATTCCTGCCAGATCCCATGTCTCCAATGCAGTCAGATTTAATCCAAACTGAAGACCGCATTTCGCAGATCCTTCTATTGTGACCGGTGTCAAAGTCTGACTGAAATCATGGATAAATCTTCCATTTCCATCTTTGAATTCATATCCGCCAGTTGCTTCAACGGAATATTTCACAACAAACTGCCCGGACACATCATAAAACAGAGAAACCACCAGATCTGCAGAAAGACCAGTTGTACCAAGCTTTATAGGAACTCGTCCCAGTTCAAGTACATCGCTGACTGTTTCCATAGTTCCACTTGCATGTTTGATCTGCTGCTCTGAATTCACGCCACTTATATAAAGTCCGCCTTCGAAATCAGCTTTTCCTGTAACTGACGCAATAAAATGCCTTACCTCTATCTTTCCCCAGCTAAATCCGGCATCCAGCTTACAGCTTACATCCGGAATCGTAACAGCAACAGAACCGGACAGCTTCACCTTATCATTAAATTTATGATTAAGATCAAATTTCAATTTACCTGGAACCGGAATACTTCCGCCGAGAGTAAGTCCTCCTGCCGGCACCTCACTTGAATTTTCCGGAATATACTCATATTGAACGCCCTCTGCAGTTACCTGCATATTTTCCGGATCTGCAATTCCTGCACCTTCAAAATCAATTGATTTGTAAACCTCTGAAATATCATCCGGTTTGCCGGCCTTAATGATCAGACGTCCCTGTCCGTCCTTTGTGATATTCTGGACTTTTAATGCAATATCTGTATCTGTTCCCATTTCCTTTGCAGAAAACAGTACAACCTTTCCGGTTTCCAGATTTTTATAAGCATTTCCATCTTTTACTGTGATCGTATAAGTTCCGTCACTGTTCTGGACAACATTGTATATATTTTTGGAAGTATCTTTGACTTCAACTACATTTGTTGCATAGGTGACCTTGCTGTCATAATTCTCATCGATTACTGAGTCCTCAGTGATCTGGTCGATAGCTTTTAAGATCTGAGCTGCATCATTTCCGTTAATTGCCTTCTCCGGTTCAAAGGTATCTCCATTCAGAGACAGCATATTCTTTTTCAGTGCAATAGCTACAACATTTTTATACCTGATCTGAGCCGCATCTGCACATGTCGGTTCTTCATCCGTAGTTTCATATCCCATAAGCATTACTGCTGTATATGCGGCAAACTCTCTTGTTGCATATTCATCAGGATAAAAATATGGAACATCCTGCTCATCGGTTTCATCGGGAATGATTCCCATAGTTTTTGCAATTTCTGCTGCGATTCCATTTTCATTTTCTCTGGTATCAGCATAATAATAATTTTTGCTGTCAAACTGCTCTTCATACTTGCAGCCAACTTTATCCAGAAGAAGTTTTACCCATTCACCTCTGGTGTATTCATGTCCGGAATCCTGCACGTATTTTTTCGTAACAAAAATCCTTGCAAAGATTTTTATTCCTTTTACTTTGGCAACGATCGATGTATTTCCCTCTCCGACTGCCTGGACAACACCTGTTTTTGTTACTGTTGCAATTTTCTGATCAGCAGATGACCAGCTTACTTTAACACCTTTTTCCTTAAAACCAAGCTGGATACTTTCCCCTTCTTCCAGAGTAGCTTTTTGATTTTTCAGTGTTGGTTTCACAACTGTTATCTTACATCGATATGTTCTCTTCTTGGAATCTTTAAAGGTTACTGTACATGTTCCTGTTCCTGTTACAGAAACCGTACCATCTTTTTTTACCTTGGCAACCTTTGTATTTGAACTTGAGGCAGTTTTGATCACATCACCCTTTATCGAAAGTTTCCTGGATGTATTCGCTGTTCCCCATACAAATTTTAAGCTCTTTGCAGACAGATAAGGATTTTTTACCGTAACCTTACAGGTATATACTTTTTTTCCTATTTTAGCTTTAACCACGGTTGTTCCGGTTTTTACTGCTGTTATTTTTCCCTTAGAGCTGACTTTAACGATTTTTTTATTGGCAGAACTCCATACCGTCTTTCCCGAAACACCGTTTACTTTTAACTGCAGACTTTTTCCCTTTACATACAATACGGCTTTTTTCACTGACATTCCCGGGCTTTTTACTGTAACCTTACAGGTTAATGTCTTTTTGGCAATTCTGGCCTTTACTGTTGCGGTTCCGGTCTTCACAGCCGTTATCTTTCCCTTTGACGAAACCTTTACAACTTTATTATTGGAAGAAGACCATTTCACGGCTTTCTTCCAGTTTACAACCTTTAACTGTGATGTTTTTCCCACGTACAAAACCTTTTTTGTACTGTTCAGTCTGGGATTTGCAGCTGCATTTGCTGGCATGCTGATTCCTAAGATCAACATCAGGATCAGCATCAGCGGCAGCAATTTTTTTGATGCACTTTTTCTCTTCATAAGCACTTTTCCCTTCTGCTGTACTATGCTATAATGTTCACCAATTATAAATTTTCGAGATCATTCGAAATCATTTATAATTAATCCCCCGTAAATTATCAGACTATCAACCAAGAAAGGAGAAAAATCATGAATGTCACCGTAAATCCAAAAGCACGCCAAATTTTACCGGTTATTCTGGGCTGCTGCGTAATCGGAACTGTTTTTTTTCTGGCAATAACTATCTGTTCCGCCATAAAATATCATGATTACGTACCTGTAGATGCTGTTATATCATCTGTCAGCCGCTCAAATAATCCTAACAAGCCTCATAGTTCCAATTATCATAACTATGTGAAGTACTCTTACACCTACAAGGAACAAAACTACACAGCTGACCGAATCGAGTTTTTACGCCTCGGCAAAGCCCCCGGAAAGCATGTTCAGATTAAATGTGATCCGCAGAATCCAAACCAGATCCAGAATATCTATTCTATGACCATCTCTATTGTCTTCCTAGTAATCCTGCTCATAACAGATTTCCTGCTCATTCTTATGATAAAGTCTTAATACTGTACAGCTATGCTCTAATTATATAACATTTTTATCTCTTGAACTTTGTCAAATTTGTCGCAAAGTGAACATTTTTTGTCGAAAATGTCCATAATATTTTTTTATCGCATTGACATACTCCTACCATTGAAATCCTACTCGATGGCTCTGCTGATTCGTTCGTCAGTACGTAATTTTCTATGATATAAAAAAGACGGTTACGCTGAATCACAACGTAACCGTCTTCCTTTATACTATACTCGCACAGATATAAAACAAAATTCCCACCTACTGCCTTGAGCAATAAATGGGAATTTATCTGATCCACTTAAAAAGTGAGGCATCGGGGATTCGAACCCGATCACTCACCTGAAAAGCCTTAAAAGAAAGGAGTTTTCCGTGTCGCTTATATAAGTGTAACAAAAAGTGTAACACATAAAATCAGCACGAAAAAATACAATCCTATTTGCAAGAAATATTTTACAGGAAATTTCATAATATTACAAGCACAATGAAAAAATTTTTTATTAAATCCAGAAACACTCTGTTGTTTATATTTATGTTTGATTTTGGTTGACTACAAAAAACACAATGTCCCCCGGCAGTCAAGCCCGAAGCCGCCCAGCGGTGCGAAGCAGGTTTGACGGCTGGGGGATGTTGTGTATAATACTCAGGCCAAAATATAACATAAAAACTTCCCGACACCTTTAAACGATGCCGGGAATGAATTAATGGGTTATTCTGTTGCTTGCTTCGAAGGATCAGAAGAAGTATCGCCAAAATCAACATCCGTACTACCACCTTCTACCTCAGAAATTTCTAAATCACTCTGAGCTGATTCAGGCTGGTCTGATGAAAACTCTTCAGTTGAATCCGACATACTGTCAGAAAAGTCAACTACTGGACTATCACTGAAATCGTTAGGTACTAAAGACTGAGCAGATGTGGAAGTTCCCTTAGGATGGTAGAACCATGAAGCATATTTATCCAATTCTTCTTTTGATTTAACATCCTTGTCTATATTTGATAAAATATATTCATCAGATATCTCATCTGAAGCAGAATTCAGCTTCTCCATAGTAGCATTAGACAAAGATACCTTAACAGATGTATAATCATACACCCTATCAGTCACTGAGTAATTATACCCTCCTACAAAATATGCACAAGCAATAGTCTTAAGCCTACGGTCTAATATATTAGCGTTATGGAGAGCTGAATTTTTCCAATCCTCAACTACCTCCTTAGGATTGTAACAAGGTCCGGTACTACCCCACCCAATCTGACAAGCTCCATGTGAAGCAAGTGTACCTGCAATATTAGGACAAGTATTCTTACAAGCATGCAGAATAGAACAACCAGAATCAACAGAAGCCTGCCTTAAAAGAGTTCTCTCTTCTACCTGTAAAGCGTTTAAGCCTTTCGATACACGGTACTCGTTAATAAGACGAACTACCTCATCAGCAAGGTCAGAACGGTCTACAATAGCCTTAGCAACGTCCTCCTCCGGTACAGTATCCCAATCGGCGTCTAACCCTACAATCTCAATATAGCAAGATTTAGAGTAATTACCCATAGTAAATGTAACCTTTACCTTCTTACCCTGTACGTCGTTTACTAAATCCATAACATCCATCCACAAAACAGAGTCATTACCATCAGATGGATATACCTTCACAAGAGAAAGGTCGGAAGATTCTACATAACAATATCCACCCTTCTTAGCAAGTGACTTATCAGATGTAAATTTGAATGAAGAAGCACTACACATATCCTTCTGAGTGTAAGTATACGGCAGCTTATAACTCTTACTACAAATATCATCCAACTCTGCCTTCTGAGCATCACTAGGTTCTACAACTGGAATCGGTGTAGGTGTTGCTGTCGGTTTCGGTGTCGCTGTTGGTTTCGGGGCTTCCGTAGGTTTAGGGGTCTCAGTAGGCTTCGGAGTTGCTGTCGGCTTTGGTGTAGCCGTTGGCTTCGGAGTCTCAGTTGGTTTCGGTGTCTCAGTTGGCTTCGGTGTAGCCGTTGGTTCCGGAGTAGCTGTCGGCTTCGGAGCAGTCGTTGGCTTTGGCGTTGCGGTCGGTTTTGCTGTCGGCTTCGGAGTAGCCGTTGGTTTCACAACCGGAGTACTTGTCTGTTTTATGACTTTTACAACAACCGTTTTGGTTGTTTTTTTGTATACACTGGATTCTTTGGCTGTAATATAGATCTTAGCCGTTCCCACTTTCTTTCCTAAAATGTAGCCTTTTGAATTGACACTTACAACACTGCTGTTGGAAGATTTGTAAGTCAACCCTGTCTTTGCCTTTGCTCCAAGAGAACGTCCCTTTTTGTAATAAACAGACACATTCGAAGCTGTGATTTTTTGATTTTGTTTTACTACTTTTACGGTAATAACTTTTTTGACAGATTTGCGTTTTGCTTTTGAAGCGGTCACAGTGATTTTTGCTGTCCCGGCTTTTCTGCCTTTGATGTTACCTTTATTGTCTACGGTAACGATTTTTTTATTGGATGTCTTGTAAGACAGTTTTGCCCCCTTTGTAGCTTTAACATTCAGCTTTGCAGATGCACCAACATAAATATTTTTATTGGACACATTCAATGTCAGTGTGTTCGTTGCCGCTTCTACAGTGGAAACCATGCTCACAGGCTCAACAATTCCAGCCTGACTGGGAGCAACAATTCCCACGGCTAATATAAAAGCCAAAATCTTTTTCACTCTTTTCTTCATAAAAGAAATCCCTCCTTTTCCCTTCTATTTTACTTTCTTCATAGCTTGTGTCAATCCATAAGCAAAAAAATCGTTATGAATAACAGCAAGAAATAGCCATTTATGGCTAATATGATTATAAGCCGTTAACGGGTATCATGCAAGTAGGAGGAACAATCTTGTATGATAACTTACGACCCTTTCTGGAACACATTAAAATCAAAAGGCATCAGCCAGTATCAGCTGATACATAAATACGGCATCTCTGCTGGCCAACTGTCCCGGATGCGAAGCAATTCCAATATTTCCACACATACAATCAACGCACTTTGTGAAATACTCGACTGTGAAGTACAGGACATCATTTTATATAAGAAGAAAGTATAATGCCCCTCTACCAGATTAACAATCTAGTAAAGGGGTACTTTTTATTTAACATTTTCCCACATATATCAGATATATTTTCTTTTGCTTCTACATACTCATCATACAATGCTTTAATCGCATTATAATATTCTTTGACCTCTTTATAATTGTGAACGATTCCGTTCTGAATATAGGAACGGCTTTTATCTCTTTTCTTCGAAAATGTATAGGAATATGGACTGCCATCATATAAAGCTCTTGTAATAGGTGCTACATTAAAAAGAGTCTGCACGTCTCCGACAGCATCATCATTCAGCCAGCCATTCAACTGTTCTAAAAATACCGGAGTTAAAATTTTTTCAACACTGTATTTTTCATCTGGTAATTCCTGATCGGATGAAGAAAAAGTTTTTTCTAAAATATTCATGATACGGTATAAATTATCCATGTGTAATTTTGAAATATTCCGAGCACTTTCTGTATTTTCTCCCCACATATAAAGTGCATCTGAAACCACACACACAATATTTTCAATCTTCGAAGAATCCACCTTTTCCGTTTTAAAAACTTCATTTAATATTTTAGAAACTTCAGGTTCATATTCTCCCTCCACGAAGAGAAAATTATGAAATTTGCGAGTAGACTCTTTTTCATTTCCATAATAACGAATATATGCTTTGTAAAAAAAAAAAAAGTGCTTTTTTTTCTTTCCTTTTGTCTTCTCCGCCTGCTCGGCTTCTTTTTTCGCCTTCTTATCACTGTAGACCCCAAAGCCAATCGAGCTTAAGAAATTGAAGAAAATATTAATTCCGCAGGAAACTGGTCTTGAATCATCCAGTCTGTGAAGATATTCCGTCATCGTTTTCGTTAGATGAATCCCTTTTTTCTGTGCCGTCTCAGAAACCTCATTTCCTATAGAATAAAGAATCACAGATGGATGATTAAAATCCTTCTCCACCATATCTTTCAAATCTTGTTTCCACCACTCTTTAAAATAGTTCACATAATCATATTCTGTCTTATGGATATACCATACATCCACAAACTCATCCATAACCAACATTCCTTGCCGGTCACATGCTTCCAGAAGCGCTTTGGAACATGGATTGTGTGCGGATCGGATCGCATTATATCCATTCTCTTTCAAAATCCGGATCTTACGTGCCTCTGCATCAGGATAA
>SKEE01001501.1_pt1 | contig 18946 bp, 13 predicted proteins | sample 4826661 | NCBI WGS metagenome assembly SKEE01 (sample SAMN11008817, study PRJNA524170) | human gut metagenome | biome: Human fecal sample; material: Feces; isolation source: fecal sample from pouch patient p20 | host: Homo sapiens | place: Israel: Tel-Aviv | collected 2016-11-14
TTCCGGGTGGCCTGCGTGGCCCTTGACCCAGACATAGGTGATCTTGTGCCGGGCTTCCTGCTCCAATGCCTGTTCCCACAGGTCGGGGTTCAGGGCAGGGGAGCCGTCGGACTTTTTCCAGCCTCGGCGCTTCCAGCCCCTGGCCCAGCCCTTTTCCAGCCCATTGATGACGTACTGGCTGTCAGAGCACAGCCGCACCTCACAGGGCTCCTTGAGCTGGCGCAGGGCCTCGATAAAGGCGGTCAGCTCCATCCGGTTGTTGGTGGTGGAAGCATCGCCGCCGCTGAGCTCCTTTTCATAGACCTTGCCGTTGAAGCGGTAGCGCAGCACTGCACCCCAGCCGCCCGGGCCGGGGTTGCCGCTGCACGCGCCATCGGTGTAAACTTCGACTTGTTTCATCTGTTTCTCCCGGAACTTGAATTTTTGGATACTTCTATTTAGAGCTATTTTTCCGGTTCTGTCAAGAGGAAAACGTATCATCCCCGGCTTTTCCGGCAAAGCTTTGAATTGACAAAGTGGACAAGAAATACTATACTGTTTGTAACAAAATGCGTATAGGGGCGCACCGGTGCGGTGTGTCCGGCCGGAACGGGGCAGTGCCGCGGTCGCATCGAACAGATGGACTGACAGGGCAGAAATTACTCCGTTCCGGTCATCCCAGTGCCGAAAACGGGCATGGAAGCGAAAAATTCTATACGATGGTTTCGATGGGAGCGGCGGTGTGTTTGCTGCTCCTTCACAGCAGACAGGCCGCTCGCAAAGGGGTGTGCCTGCGTTTTGTAATTGATTTTGGAGGTACCGCATGGCACAGGTCAAAGAACAGAACCCGGCTCAGGCTCAGAACAATCCGAACAGAAACAGTGAATCCGGCGGGGAAAAGCGTACCCGCACCCGCCGCCCTTATTATAACCGGCGGCCCCGCCGTTCTCAGCAGCCCAAGGAGGCCGCTGTGCCCATCCACATCTATCCGCTGGGCGGTCTGGGCGAAGTGGGCAAGAATATGACGGTCTATGAGTGCAACGGGGATATGATCATTGTGGACTGCGGCCTCGTGTTCCCGGATAACGATATGTTCGGCGTCGATATGGTCATCCCCGACTTCACCTTTGTGGTGCAGAATAAGGATAAGATCAAGGGCCTGCTCATCACCCACGGCCATGAGGACCACATCGGCAGCATCCCCTACCTGCTGCAGAAGCTTGATCTGCCCATCTACGGCACCCGCCTGACCTGCGGCCTCATCCGCAATAAGCTGGAGGAGTTCGGCCTTGCAGGCAAGACCAAATTCGTGGAGATCACCCCCCGCCAGAAGCTCAAGCTGGGCTGCTTCACCGTGGAGCCCATCCATGTGAACCACTCCATCCCGGACGCGGTGGCCTTCGCCATCGACAGCCCGGCCGGCACCATCATCCAGACCGGCGACTTCAAGATCGACTACACCCCGCTGGCCTGCGGCCCCACCGACCTTGCCACTCTGTCTGAGTACGGCCAGAAGGGGGTGCTGGCTCTGCTGAGCGACTCCACCAACGCGGAGCGCCCCGGCTTCACCGCCACCGAGCAGAAGGTAGCCGACGGTGTCCGCAGCCTGTTTGCCCGGGCGCAGAACAAGCGCATCATCATTGCGACCTTCGCGTCCAACATCTACCGTGTCCAGCAGATCATCGACCTCGCCGTGGAGGATGGCCGCAAGGTGGCCTTCAGCGGCCGCAGCATGGTCAACAATACCGCCATGGCTCAGGAGCTGGGCTATATGCACATCCCGGAAGGCACCCTCATCAGCATCGATGAGATCAACCAGTATCCGCCGGAACAGGTGGTGCTGGTGACCACCGGCAGTCAGGGCGAGCCTCTGAGCGCCCTGAGCCGCATGGCTTCCTGCAGCCACCGTCAGGTGCGCGTCGGCCCTGGCGACTTCATCATCATCTCGGCCAAGCCTATCCCCGGCAATGAGAAGAGCGTGACCAAGATCGTCAACGGTCTGCTCCTGCTGGGCGCAGAGGTCATCTATGAGGGCATGTACGACGTCCACGTCTCCGGCCACGCCTGTCAGGAAGAGCAGAAGCTGATGCTCACCCTGACCAGACCCAAGTATTTCCTGCCCGTCCACGGCGAGTATAAGCAGCTGAAAAAGCACGCCATCACGGCGGCAAGCCTCGGCATCCCCACCAGCAACATCCTCATTGCCGAGAACGGCTCCAACATCATCCTCAGTCAGGACGAGATGAAGCTGGGCGAGCCGGTGACGGCGGGCGCTGTCATGGTGGACGGCCTCGGCGTGGGCGATGTGGGCAACGTCGTCCTGCGGGACCGCAAGCATCTGTCTGAGGACGGCCTCGTCATCATCGTGGCCACCGTGGACAGCAAGACCGGCAAAGTTCTGGCCGGCCCCGACCTCGTGAGCCGCGGCTTCGTCTATGTGCGGGAGAACGAGAGCCTGATGGACGGCGCCCAGAGCATCGTGGAGACGGCTCTTGACCGCTGCGTGGACGAGCACGTCCGCGACTGGAACAGCGTCAAGACCCGGGTGCGCGAGGCCCTGAGCAGCTATATCTACCGCCGCACCAAGCGCAGCCCCATGATCCTCCCCATCCTGATGGAGGTCTGAGTCTGCCCGCAGGAGGCATGACACTTCATGAAACAAAAACCAAGATGGACTCTTGAAATGCTGACCGCTGCGCTGGCGGTGCTCTGCGCCCTGCTGGTGCTGGTGCTTCTGGTGCAGCGCCCGGCCATCTGGCCGGTGCTGGTGGTGCTGGCGGTGCTGTGGTTCGCCCTGTTCGGAGTGTTCCGTTACCGGGTGCGCAGCTGGGTGGCCCGCTGGGTCTGCGGCGGCAGCTTCGAAAAATCCAAGACGCAGTTCAGCCTCGAGCCGCTGAGCCAGCCTGCCGCCCTCCTTTCGGGGGAGACGGTGCTGTGGTACAACACCGAGTTCCGCACCCGTCTGATGAAGGGCGAAGCCCTTCTGGTCCCCCGGGTGCAGAAAGTGCTGCCCGGCCTCGACCTGCAGGAGGCACGCAAGGTCAGCGGCCAGCTGCTCAATCTGGCCGACGGCGTGTGGAGCGCTCACAGCTCCACCGTCCCCGGCGAGGCCGAGAGCATGACCCTTCTTGTCCTGAATGAGGAAACGGCCCTCCGCAAAGTGGAGGCCGAATATAAGGCCAGCCGCCCGGGCTATCTGGTCTTCCTCGTGGACGGCTACGACGACGTGTTCAGCGATATGCTGGACAGCGAGCGCGCCCGCCTGCTGGAAGGCATCAACCGGGTGCTGGAAGATATGATAGGCCGCGGCACGGGCTTTCTGCGCCGGGTGGCCAGCGGCCGCTACATCGCTGTGGTGGAAGAGCGCCAGCTGGAGCAGTTCGCCAAGCGCGGCTACGACGTGCTGGACAAGATCCGCGCCCTCGACCCCAGCGTGAACCTCTCCATCTCCATCGGCATCGGACGCGGGGCCAAGACCCTGCGGGAGGCTCAGGACATGGCCGTTCAGGCGCTGGATATGGCGCAGGGGCGCGGCGGCGATCAGGCCGCTGAGATGACCCCGGACGGCTTTACCTTCTACGGCGGCGTCAGCCACGGCGTGGAAAAGCGCAGCAAGGTACGCAGCCGCATCGTGGCCGACCAGCTGGTCAAGCTCATCAAAGAGGCGGACCATGTGGTCATCATGGGTCACCGGATGAGCGACCTGGACGCCATCGGCTCTGCCGAGGGTGTGCTGCGCATCTGCAAGATCTGCGATGTACCGGCAGTCATCGCCGTGCGCCGTGACGCCACCCTGGCGGGCAGCCTCATCAACGCCCTCATCGCGGCAGGGCAGGAGGACGACTTCATCGACCCCAAGGGCGCTCTGCCCATCATTTCCCAGAGAACGCTCTGTATCGTCGTGGATACATACCAGCTGGGTCTGGTGGAGAGCCGCGAGATACTGGAAAAATGCGGCAAGGTGGCTGTCATCGACCACCACCGCAAGGGCGTCGGCTTCATCGAGAAGGCCGACCTCGTCTGCCACGAGCCCTATGCATCCTCGGCCAGTGAGCTGGTCACGGAGTTCTTGCAGTATGTGGGCGACCGGGACGACAAGCCCAACCGCATCGAGGCCGAGGGACTGCTCTCCGGCATCATGCTGGACACCCGTGACTTCACCCTCCACACCGGTGTGCGCACCTTCGAGGCCGCTGCGGCCCTCCGCCGCTACGGCGCGGAGACGGAGCACGTGCGTCAGCTCTTTGACGTGAGCATGGTGGAGTACACCACCAAGGCCACGCTGGTATCGGAAGCCCAGATGTACCGGGGCTGCGCCATCACCGTCAGCGGCGAGGTGGCTCCCGAGGCCCGGGTGGCCATCGCTCAGGCGGCCAACGACCTGCTGACCATCCAGAACGTGGAGGCCAGCTTCGTGGCCGTGCAGGTGGGCGGCGGCGTCAACATCTCGGCCCGCAGCCTCGGCGCGGTGAATGTGCAGGTCATCATGGAGTCTCTGGGCGGCGGCGGTCATCAGACCATGGCAGCGGCCCAGCTCAAGCATATCACCCCGGAGGCGGTCCGCAGCCGCATCCAGACGGCCATCGACCAGTACCGGGAGGCCCAGAAAAAGAGCGGCCTCGAGTCGGAATCCGAACAGAAGAAAAAGGATAAACAGTAATGAAACAGTACGATTATCTTATCGTTGGCGCTGGCCTGTACGGCGCGGTATTTGCCCATGAGGCCAAGAAGGCCGGCAGGCGCTGCCTCGTCATCGATAAGCGCGCTCATATCGCAGGCAACATCTATACCGAAGAGGTGGAGGGCATCAACGTCCACCGCTACGGCGCCCACATCTTCCACACCAACAATAAGGCTGTGTGGCAGTACGTCAACCAGTTCGCGGAGTTCAACCGCTACACTAACAGCCCTGTCGCCAACTATCACGGCGAGATCTACAACCTGCCCTTCAATATGAACACCTTCAACAGGATGTGGGGCGTCGTGACCCCCGCCGAGGCGAAGGCGAAGATCGAGCAGCAGCGCGCCGAGGCCGGCATCACGGAGCCGAAGAACCTCGAGGAGCAGGCCATCAGCCTGGTCGGCACCGACATCTACGAAAAGCTCATCAAGGGCTACACCGGCAAGCAGTGGGGCCGCCCCTGCACCGAGCTGCCCGCTTTCATCATCAAGCGCCTGCCCGTCCGTTTTACCTACGACGACAACTACTTCAACGCCCTGTATCAGGGCATCCCGGGCGGCGGCTATACCGCCATGGTGGAGAAGATGCTGGACGGCGTGGAAGTGCGCCTGGGTGTGGACTATCTGGCCGAGAAGGCAGAGCTGGACAAGCTGGCCGACAGGGTCGTCTACACCGGCCCGGTGGACGCCTACTTCGGCTACAAGCTGGGCGCATTGCAGTACCGCAGCGTCCGCTTTGAGACCGAGACGCTGGACACCGACAACTATCAGGGCAACGCCGTCGTCAACTACACCGACGCCGAGACGCCCTACACCCGCATCATCGAGCACAAGCACTTTGAGTTCGGCACCCAGCCCAAGACCGTCATCAGCCGCGAGTACAGCGCCGAGTGGAAGCCCGGCGATGAGCCCTACTACCCGGTGAACGACGAGAAGAACGGCGCGCTCTACGCCGAGTACAGGAAGCTGGCCGACGCCGAGCCGGGGGTCATCTTCGGCGGACGTCTGGGCGAGTACAAGTACTACGACATGGATAAGGTCATCGAGGTGGCGCTGGACGTGGCTGCAAAGGAACTGAAATAAGAAAACTCCTTCAGGCATCACTTGCGTGATGCCAGCTCCCTCAACGAGGGAGCCTCTGGCGAAAAGGGCAAGCTTTCGGTTTTGCCAAAGGCCCCATCTCAGAGGGGGCTGTCTGCGAAGCAGACTGGGGGAGTTCACTTGAGGAAAATGCTGCAATGCGCGCTTCCTCTTGCTCAAAGGCGACAAATGCGCTATACTAACCATAGAAATCCACCGGTTTTCCGGTGAGAAGTGAGGGATACTATCATGAAAGTGATTCTGAAGCAGGACGTCAAGGGCATCGGCAAGAAGGACGAGATCCACGAGGTCTCCGACGGCTACGCCCGCAACTTTCTGTTCCCGCGCAAGCTGGCCGCTGTGGCCGACGCCAGCGCGGTGAATATCGCACGGGGCAAGGAGGCCGCTGCCGACTTCCACGAGGCTGAGAACGTGGCCGCCGCTCAGGCTGTGGCCGCGAAGCTCGAGGGCAAGACCGTGGTCATCAAGGCCAAGGGCGGTGCCTCCGGCCGTCTGCACGGCAAGGTCACCGGCAAGGAAGTCGCTGAGGCTCTGGCCCAGCTGGCCGGTTCTCCCATCGACAAGAAGAAGATCGAGCTGGAAACCAAGGACATCAAGGACGCGGGCGTCTTCAACGGCAAAGTCCGCCTCCATGTCGGTGTCGTGGCTTCCTTCAAGGTCCAGGTAGAAGTGGAGCAGGCCTGATTTGACCGCTATCTGCGCCCCCTCTCGGCAGGGGGCGCTTTTTGGCTTTACGGCATTTATATAAATAAAGCAGAAGGATAACGACCATGCCGAACGAACGACATTATAACGAACTCAACCTCGAGAGCGTGGGCATCAACCTGCCCTACAATATGCAGGCAGAGCAGAGCGTGCTGGGCGCGGTGCTGCTGAAACCCGAGACCCTGACCGACCTCGTCGAGATCATCCGGCCCGAGATGTTCTACACCCGGCAGAACGCTCAGATCTACTCCGAGATGCTCCGCCTCTTTACCAGTGACCAGACCATCGACTTCGTCACCCTGCTGGACGCTGTCATCTCGGACGGCGTGTTCCCCAGCGCCGACGAGGCGAAAGTCTACCTGACCGGCCTCGCCGAGACGGTCCCCAGCATCTCCAACGTCAAGGCGTATGCGCAGATCGTGCAGGAAAAGTATCTGGTGCGCCAGCTGATGGGTGTTGCAAAGGACATTTTGCAGGACGCGGGCGACGAGCCCGACGCCGACCTGCTGCTGGAAAACGCCGAGCAGCGCATCTATGAGATCCGCTCCGGCCGCGATTCCAGCGCCCTGACGCCCCTTTCTTCCAGCATGGTGGAGACGCTGACAAATCTGCAAAAGATCAGCGGCCCCGACGCCGACAAGTATAAGGGCATCCCCACCGGTTTCCGGCTGCTGGACACCGTCCTCACCGGCCTTGGCCGCGGCGACCTCATCATCCTCGCTGCCCGCCCCGGTATGGGCAAGACCAGTTTCGCGCTGAACATCGCTACCCGCGTGGCCATGCAGCAGAAGGTGCCGGTGGCCATCTTCAGCCTCGAAATGACGAAGGAGCAGCTGACCAACCGCATCCTCTCCGCTGAAGCGGGCATCGACAGTCAGGCGTTCCGCACCGGTGCGCTCCGGGCCGAGGACTGGGAGTATCTGGCCCTCGCCACCGAAAAACTGCACGACGCACCGATCTATATGGACGACACCTCGGGCATCACCATCACCGAGATGAAGGCGAAGATCCGCCGGGTCAATCAGGACCCCGCCCGCCCCAACGTGGGCCTCATCGTCATCGACTATCTGCAGCTGATGACCAGCGGCCAGCGCAGCGAGAACCGCGTGCAGGAGATCAGCTCCATCACCCGAAACCTCAAGATCATGGCCAAAGAGATGAACGTGCCCATCATCGCTCTGAGCCAGCTGTCCCGTGCGGTGGAAAAGCAGGGCAACAACTCCAGCCACCGCCCCCAGCTGTCGGACCTGCGTGACTCCGGCTCCATCGAGCAGGACGCCGACTGCGTCCTCTTCCTGTACCGCGACTCCTACTACGCCAGCCAGAACCCCGACGGCGCGGAGGTGGACGCCGACACCGCCGAGTGCATCGTGGCAAAGAACCGTCACGGCGAGACCAGCACGGTGCCGCTGGGCTGGGACGGCGCCCACACCCGCTTTATGGATGTGGACTTCAAACGCTGATGAACTACGAAGAGATCTTACAGACGGTGCGCGGCTTCTGCGCCCGGGAAAAGCTGCTGGACGGCAAAAAGCATCTCGCGCTGGCTGTTTCGGGCGGGGCCGACAGCATGGCCCTGCTCTGCCTCATCCGCCCGCTGGCCGGGGAAAGGGGCATCGCCCTCACGGTCTGCCACGTCAACCACGGCCTGCGGGGGGAGACGGCGGACCGGGACGAAGCCTTCGTCCGGGAGGTCTGCGCCCGGCTGGGCCTGCCGCTGCGGGTGTTCCATGCCGCTGAGCTGGAAGCCGAGGCAGGAAAGCCCCGGGCGGGGGAGGACTGGGCGCGCCGCCTGCGGTATGCCTGCTTTGAGCGGGTGCTGGCCGACGGGATAGATGCCGTCGCAACTGCCCATACTGGGAGTGACCAGGCCGAGACGCTGCTGTTCCGGCTGGCCAGAGGCACCGGCCTCCACGGCGCGGCGGGCATCCGGCCCAGCCGCCCGGGCTATCTGCGGCCTCTGCTCTGCCTGACGAGGGCCGACACCGAGGCCGTCTGCCGCGCCTGCGGCGAACGCTGGGTCACCGACGAGACCAACGACGCCGACGACTACGCCCGCAACCGTCTGCGCCACGGCGCACTGCCCGCCCTCTGCGGGGTCAACAGCGCCGCCGAGCACAATCTGGCCCGCTTTTGTGAGAAAGCCGCCAGGGCGGACGAATACTTCGCCCGGCAGGCGGATGCGCTGCTGGCTTCGGCCCAGGCAGCGGACGCAGAAAGCCTGCCCGGCGGGGCGGGATACGCCCTGCGCAGCGGCCAGCCCGTGTGGCTGTCAGAGCCTTTGCGGCAGGCCGACCCGCTCATCCTTGACATGGCCCTCCACAGCCTTGTGGAGCCGGTGCGGGACGCGGAGGAAAAATATATCCGCCTGCTGGCCGACCTTGTGGAAAAGGGCAGCGGCGCGGTGCAGCTCACCGACGCCGTCCGCTTCTGCGCCCGGGCCGGCGTGCTCTGGCGGGAGGAAGCCGATCAAAACACCCGCCGACAGGGCGAAAAAGCGGACGGTCCGAAATTTGAAGTATCCCTGCCGGAGGGCGGCGATTATCCGCTGCCCGGCGGCAGAAAGCTGCATATCCGGGTGGTTTCGGCCTGTTTTGAAGAAAAAACACAGGGTGTTCATAAAAAAGACTTAAAAAATCAGGCAGATTATGCTAAAATAAACTCGATATGTCCTGTTCTGCGGCTGCGCTGCCGTCAGCCCGGCGACCGCTTCCGTCCGGCCGGGCGGGGGGTAGCCCGGGAGCTGCGCAAATGGATGAACGAGGCGGGCATCCCGCCCCGGGAACGGGACACGCTGCCGCTGCTGGCGGCAGGCAGACAGGTGCTGTGGGTCTGCGGAGAGGGCTTTGCCGATGGGCTGGCCCCCGGGCCGGACACCGGGCAGCTGCTGCAGGTGGAACTAGAAAATTTTGGAGGAATCGAATCATGAGCATGCATGACGATATTTTGAAGGTCCTCGTTTCGGAAGAGGAGCTGAAAGCGAAAGTGGCTGAGCTGGGCGCTCAGATCAGCAAAGACTATGAGGGCAAAAACCTCATTCTCGTCTCCATCCTCAAGGGCTCGGTGGTCTTTATGGCCGACCTGATGCGCGCCGTGAGCATCCCGTGCAGCATCGACTTCATGGTGGTGTCCAGCTACGGCGGCGGCAACACCACCAGCACCGGCCTCGTCAAGATCATCAAGGACCTGGACGGCGACCTCTCCGGCAAGGACGTGCTCATCGTGGAGGACATCCTCGACACCGGCATCACCCTGTCGAACCTCGTGCCGATGCTCAAGATGCGCAACCCGAACTCGGTGAAGATCTGCACCATCCTCGACAAGCCCAGCCGCCGCAAGGCCGACATCGCCCCGGACTACGAGGGCTTCGCGGTGCCGGACGAGTTCGTGGTGGGCTACGGCCTCGACTACGACGAGAAGTACCGCAACCTGCCCTACATCGGCGTACTCAAACCCAGCGTCTACGAAAAGTAAGAAATAAAACCAGAACTGGAGTTGATCCTTTTGCAACCTAAGAGACCTCGTATCAATCCGCTCATCCTCGCACTGGCGCTGGCCGCCGTGCTGATGGTCTGGTCGGTGATGGGCAGCGGGTCGGGCAGCACCAGCGGCTCGACCATGAGCTACTCCACCGTCGTCCATTACTTTGAGCACAATCAGGTCACGTCCTTCACGCTGGACCGCAACACCAGCGTCATCACCCTGAACCTGAAGGAAGGCGACCTGCCCCTGCCGGACGTCTCCTCCACCCAGAGCACGGTGCAGTCTACCGGCGGTCTGCTGAGCGGGATGTTCTCCTCCTCGTCGGAGTCCACCGGCGCAGTGCAGGAGGACGACGGCACCGTCACCGTCCGCTATAAACTGCCCTACGCCTACGTTTTCATCGAGAACGTGGACAAGTATATCGAGTCCTACGACGCGGCGAATCCCGACGCGCCCATGACCTACGACTACACCTCCCTCAAGGAGACCATCCCCTGGATGGAGATCATCTTCTATCTGGGGATGCTGGGCTGCACCGGCTTTTTGCTGTTCTCGATGATGCGGGGCGGCGTCGGCGGTGGCGGCGGCATCATGAATGTCGGCAAAGCCAAGGTCAAGGACGAGCACGAGAACAAGAAGACCGCCACCTTTGCCGATGTGGCCGGTGAAGACGAAGAGAAGGAAGAGCTGAAAGAGGTCGTGGAGTTCCTCAAGAGCCCCGACAAGTTCAACTCTCTGGGCGCACGCATCCCGCACGGCGTGCTGCTCGTCGGCCCTCCGGGTACCGGCAAGACCCTGCTGGCCCGCGCCTGCGCCGGGGAGGCCGGCGTGCCGTTCTACTCCATCTCCGGCTCTGACTTCGTCGAGATGTACGTCGGCGTCGGCGCATCCCGTGTGCGCGACCTCTTCGACAAGGCAAAAAAGACCATGCCCTGCATCATCTTCATCGATGAGATCGATGCTGTGGGCCGTCAGCGCGGTGCCGGTCTCGGCGGCGGTCACGACGAGCGCGAGCAGACCCTGAACCAGCTGCTGGTCGAGATGGACGGCTTCGAGGCCAACGATGGCGTCATCGTCATGGCGGCCACCAACCGTGCCGACATCCTCGATAAGGCCCTGCTCCGCCCGGGCCGCTTCGACCGTCAGGTCTACGTCGGCCTGCCCGACGTCAAGGGCCGCGAGGAGATCCTGAAGGTCCACACCAAGAACAAGCCCCTCGCCCCGGATGTCTCCCTCAAGGTCATCGCACAGCGCACCGCTGGCTTTGCGGGCGCTGACCTCGAGAACCTCGTCAACGAGGCCGCTCTGCTGGCTGCCCGCCGCAGCCGCAAGGCCATTACGATGGAGGACATCGAAGAGGCTTCCATGAAGGTCATGGCCGGCCCCGAGAAGAAGAGCCGGGTCGTCACCCCCGAAGAGAAAAAGCTCACCGCCTACCACGAGGCGGGCCACGCTGTGGCGGGCTTCTACTGCAAGCACCACCCCCGTGTGCATGAGATCACCATCATCCCTCGCGGTCAGGCCGGCGGCTACACCATGTATCTGCCCGAGAAAGACCGCAGCTACGTCACCAAGGGCGAGATGTTCGAGGACATCGTGTCCAGTCTGGGCGGCCGCGTAGCCGAGCAGCTTATCCTGGACGACATCTCCACCGGTGCGTCCAACGACCTGCAGCAGGCGACGAACATCGCCCGCCAGATGATCACCAAGTACGGCTTCTCCGAGCGCCTTGGCCCTGTGGTCTACGGCACCTCTCAGGAGGAGACCTTCCTGGGCCGCGACCTCGGTCAGGGCAAGGGCTACAGCGAGACCACCGCTGCTGAGATCGACAGCGAGATGCGGGACATCATCGACGAGGCCTACGAGACCTGCCGCCGCACCCTGACGGAGCATATCGACCAGCTCCATGCGCTGGCACAGGCCCTGATGGAGCGCGAGAAGCTGAACGAGAAGGAGTTCAACGCCGTGATGGCAGGCGAGACCCTGCCCCAGCGTGAGGACCCCGACGCAAAGCCCGCCGAGGCTCAGCCCGCTGTCCAGCCTGTGGAACAGGCCGAGGCCGCAGAGACTGCGGAGCCTGCCGAACCTGCTGAGGCAGTGGATGCCGCCCCGCAGGAAGCCCCGGCCCCCGAAACGCCGGATGAAGGCGAAGCCAACCAGTAAACCAAGAGAAAGGGGAGAGTGTTGTGGAGGAAAATTTTGAACCGGTCGCGCGGACACGGGCCAACTATTACACCCCGGGCAGCCCGGTGCAGTTCGTCTGCGTGGAGCTGCGCAAGGGCGAAGTCAGCGGCGAACACGCGGTCTGTCTGACCTTTAAGAACATTTCCCGCGTGACCCTGACGGCACTGGAGATCCACTTCAAGTGCAAGGGCGTGGACGGCGTCATCCTCTGTGAGGACGAGTTCGAGTACCGTGACCTTACCGCAAAGCCCGGCGAGAGCTTCGGCATGGACGATGCCGTCTTTGTCACCCAGAAGGCCATCACCAGCGTGGACGTCACCCTGCGCAATGTCTACAGCGGCAGGAAGGTCGTCCACCTCGAGAGCATCAAGCGGGTGCGCCTGCCGGCCCCCCGCCGCCTGAGCGTCGAGATGCAGAAGGCCCTCGAAGCCCGGATGAACCGCACCGGCATGAAGTTCATGCCCCAGGTCTTCGAGAACGGCTGGTACTGCGCCTGCGGTGCCTTCCACCCGAAGGAAGAGGACACCGTCTACTGCTCCGAGTGCGGCAGTGACCGTATCCTTTTGCAGAACGCGCTGAATACCCTGCTGCAGCCGGAAGCCCCGGTGCGCCAGCCCGAGCCGGAGCCTGCGGCCCAGCCGGTGCGCCCCGCCGCGCCTGCTGAGGAGCCCACCCGCATCGTGGGTGCGGCGCAGGAGGAAGCCACCCGTATCATCCCGCCCCGGGCGGCGGAGCCTGCGCCCGGCTATGCGCCTGCCGCTGAGATGGACGCGCCCCGCGTGGTGTCCCGCGCCCCGGAGCAGGAGGCGACCCGCGTTCTGCCCCGCCAGCCGGAGCCGGTGCGCCCGGCCAAGTCCTTTGCGCCGGACGAAGAGGTGGAGAAGTACGGCACCCGTGTGGTACCCTCGACTCCCGCCGCCGCGCCGTCCCGCCTGCAGGCAAAGCCGCTGGACGAGGAGGACGACTGCGAAGAGGAAGACCCCCGCGACAGCATCGCTGAGACGCTCATCCGCTGGGTGCCGCCCATCACCGCCATCGTGTGTGCGGGCATCGCCCTGTGCGGCTTCGTGTATTCTCAGTTCATGATGTAAAATAGGATGTACGGCGGAGGAGGCAGAGGCTTCCTCCGCTGTTTTGCTTGCGAAAAGGCTCTCCCTTTGGGAGAGCTGGCGCGGAGCGCCTGAGAGGGTAAGGATGCTCGCCGGGAGGCTTAGGCACAGCGACAGCATCGCCTTGGCCGAGGGGCTGCTTGTCGAGAGAGTTGAAAACTAGGAGAATTGTTATGTCAGAAGAATATCTGCAGGCCGCGTTCGAGATCAAAGCGGCCTGCGACGACATCAGCCGGAAGCTGCTGCGCTGGCACTGGGAGGAAAAGCCCGGCGCTCACAGCGTGGACGCCCTGCTGAAGCATCTGGCCCAGCGCCAGAAGGAGAGCCCCGACTACTACGAGCGCCTGCCGGAGCTGAATGGCCGCACCGGCTGGCAGCAGCTGGATACCACCCTCTGTATGCGCGTCCTGCTGGACCCGGAAAAGGACGCCGCCCGGCCTCTGGACCTGCTGGGCAATACGCCCCACCCGGCAGCGGCCCGCCGCGCCTGCAACGCGGTGCGGATGGCCCGCAACGAGGCCGCCCACGCCTCCGCCAGGACCGCAGCCGCACAGGCGGCGATCCGGTTCAACGAGGCCGTGGAGGAGCTGGAAGCGGGCTATGAAGGAACGGCCCTGACCACCGGCGACCTCGAGAAGTATTACCGGATGGCGGAGGACTTTCTGTCCCGCTGCGGCGCGTCGGAGACCATCGAGCCTCAGAAGAAGGCTGAGGACGAAGCGCCCCGCCGTCAGAAGTCCCAGAAAAGCGGCAGCACATCCCGCAAGCGCCAGAGCGGCGGAAGCCGCACGACCTCGAAGGGGACATCCGGCCGAAGCCGGAACGCTTCTGGCCGGAACAGCCGCAGCCGCCAGAATATGCAGACCACGGCCCGCCGCAAGAAGCGTCAGCGCACCCAGAGCCGCGCTCTCACCGTGGTGCTGCTGGCCGTCGTCCTGCTGGGCCTGCTGGTCCGGGCTTGGACGATGGGACTGATGAAGTGATACGCTCTACTGAGGTAGATCATGTGATGAAGTGACCAAAAAATAACGTACTATAATGATTAAACGTCACTTTATCAATTTGACAAAGTGACCCTGATTGATAAAGTGACCCACTTTATCAGCAAGCCTCAGTTTATCACCCTGATAAAGTGGGATTTTGGACGATGCTGCGCGAGAAAATGCCACTTTATCAGATAACGCGCGGGTCTCAGAGAAAGTTCTCTGTAGTCCGGCCTCTCCGTCAGCGCTGACGCGGCCAAAACTGCATACAATAGCCCTATAACCGTTTATATGGGAAAGGAAACAGGCAATGGAGCTGAATTTTTATACCCTCTGCGTCCTCTATCTGGTCTACTCGTTCCTCGGCTGGGTAGCCGAGACGGTGGTGGCGACCATCAAGGGCCGCGCTTTCGTCAACCGCGGCGTGGCGTCCGGCCCGTTCTGCTTCGTCTACGGCACGGCGGCTGTGCTGATGGCGGTGGGCTTTGCCGACCTGCGCTCGACGCCGGTGGCCCTCTTCCTCGGCTGTGCGGCCAACGCCACCGTGGTGGAGTGGGTGACGGCCAAGCTGCTCGAGAGGATGCACCGCCGCCGCTGGTGGGACTACTCGGATAAAAAGTTCAATCTGGACGGCTACGTCTGCCTGCAGTACTCGGTGCTCTGGGGCCTGCTGGGCATGGCAAGCGTGCTGTGGGGCAACGTCCTGCTGCTGCGGCTCTGCGCCCTGCTTCCGGGCTGGCTGCTGCATATCGGCGTCTGGGCGGCGATGACGCTGGCCGTCCTCGACCAGCTGGGCGCAGCGCTGGCCGTCAACCGGTACGCCGCCAGCCATCCGAGGCTGGAACAGCTCAATCTCGAGCTGGAAAAGCACTCGGACAAGCTGCGTCAGCGGCTCATTGCCCATGTGGAAAAGCGTATCCAGCGGGCTTACCCGACCATCGTCCAGCCCGAGCCGGCGGCTCAGAAAGAAAAGGCCCTGAGCTTCGGCGACCTCGTCTGGCTCTTTGTCATCGGGGCTTTCCTCGGCGACGTGGTGGAGACGCTGTTCTGCCGGGTGACGGCGGGCGTCTGGATGAGCCGCTCGAGCCTCGTGTGGGGACCCTTCAGCGTGGTGTGGGGTCTGGCGCTGGTCATGGCGGCGGTCCTGCTGCGGGGCAGCGAGGAGCGAAGCGACCGCTCCATCTTCCTGTTCGGCTTCGTGATGGGCGGCGCGTATGAGTATATCTGCAGCGCCGTGGGTGAGCTGCTGTTCGGCGTTATCTTCTGGGACTACAGCGGCTTCAAGTTCAATCTGGGAGGCCGTGTCAATCTGCTCTACTGCTTTTTCTGGGGCATCGCGGCGGTGGTCTGGATCCGGTACGGCTACCCCCTCGTTGCAAAGCTGATGGCAAACCTGAAAAAGCACATCCTGCCCTGGATGACCGTGGTACTGACGGTGTTCATGGCCGTGAACATGGGGCTTTCGGCACTGGCGCTGGCCCGTTACGACGCCCGCACCAGCGGCCTCGCCCCGGCGAACCAGCTGGACGTCTTCCTCGACGAACATTTTGATAACGCCCGGATGGAGCGGGTGTACCCCAACGCCAAAAAAACCGGCTGACCCGGCAGCCATAAACGCAAAAAAGCACTGCACCCGCCCGCTTTTGGGGGAGTGCAGTGCTTTTGGTTTGTTCAGCCCTTACTGAGCGGAAAAGACCTTTACCTCGTCCTTGTCCATGAAGGCGGCACCGGCAAAGCCTGCGGCTTCCAGCTGGCCCAGCTGCTTGCCGAGCTTCTTGCCCTGAGGCAGGACGGTGACGTTGTAGGTATCGCGCAGGGCAGCGGCCTTGCTCAGGACGGCGGTGAAGTCGGCGTCCTTACCGTAGAGCAGTGCGATCTTCTGCTTTGCGCCGGGGATCTGATAACCCTGCTCCAGCAGGATGCCGCAGACGCGCTCGAAGCCGATGGAGAAGCCGACTGCCGGCACCTGAGTGCCGAGGAACTTGCCCACCATGTTGTCATAGCGGCCGCCGCCGGCGACTGCGCCGCTGAACTGCGGGCAGGTGATCTCAAACACCATGCCGGTGTAGTAGCCCTGACCGCGCACGAGGCTGGGGCAGTAGGCCACCTGATAGCGGCCAGCGGCCATGGCGTTGGCAGCAGCGAGGACGTACTTGAGGTCGTCGGCGATGGCGGGGTCTGCGCAGCGGGCGGCCACAGCGTCCAGCGTCACCTCGCCGGCGGCGATGAAGTCGGCCAGTGCGTTGACCGCGCTCTCGGGCAGCTGCTTCTCGAGAAGCTCGGCCTTCACGCCGTCGGCACCGATCTTATCCATCTTGTCGAAGGTGATGCAGACGGAATCCAGCGTGTCAGCGGCAAAGCCCATGCTCTCCAGCATCCCGCGGAGGATGCGGCGGTCGTTGATGTTGACGGTAAAGCCGTCGAAGCCGATGCCCAGCAGGGCGCGGGTGGTCACGTCGATGAGCTCGACCTCGGCGTTGGGGCTCTCGTCGCCCAGAATGTCGATGTCGCACTGGACGAACTCGCGCAGACGGCCCTTCTGGGGGCGCTCGGCGCGGAAGACGCGGTCGGTCTGGATGACCTTGAAGGGGTGGGGGAGCTTGTCCTTGTTGGCGGCGTAGAAGCGGCTCAGGGGCAGGGTCAGATCATAGCGCAGGCCCATGTCGGAGAGCTCTTTCGGGTCGCCGGAGTTCAGGGCGGCGGTGAGCTTGTCGCCGCGCTTGAGCACCTTGAAGATGAGGTTCAGGTTATCGCCGCCGTCGGACTTGTCGAGGTTCTCCATATCCTCCAGCATGGGGGTGGAGATGCGCTCGAAGCCGGATGCGCGGTAAGTCTCGAGAATTTTGCCCTGAATGTAGTCGCGCAGGGTCTGCTCGTTGGGCAGAAGGTCGCGCATACCTTTTAAGGCCTGAGTTTTCATAAGATAGTCCTCTTTCTGTATAGCCCTCTCAGTCGCTGACGCGACAGCTCCCCCAGAGGGGGAGCCACTGGCGTGTCGGCAAGGCCTGTGCGGGACGCACAAGCTCACTTGAACCGGAAACGGAAGTGCCCTGGGGTCAGGGCACACGACAGCGAAACAGGAGAGATGATTTTTATAATACCCTTCTAATTATAAAGAATACCGTCTTTTTGTCAATCGAAAAGGACACACTATTCTCTGAGGTGATGCACGAAATGCAGAAAACAAGACCCTGGGCCATCCTGGCGGCGGGCGCGGCCATCCAGATATTGACGGGCCTGCCCGCCGCGTGGGGCGTGTTTCAAAGACCTGTCATGGAGGAATACGGCCTCAGCGAGCAGGGGGCAGGCTATGCCTTCGGAGTGCTCATCGCATTTTTCGGTATCGGGTGCGTCATCGGCGGCTTTCTGCAGGATAAGCAGGGGCCACGCTTTGCGGCTTTGTGGGGGACGGGCCTGCTCTGCGGCGGATTCTTCGCGGCGGCGGCTCTCCCGGCAGAGAAGGGAAGGGCTTTTTTCGGGGTGTTCAGCATCCCGGCAGGGCTCGGCACAGCCTTCCTCTATCCGTCCATCCAGTCCTGCGCCCAGAAGTGGTACAAGGGCCGGAAGGGCCTCGCCACCGGCGTCATCGGGGGCGCAGTGGGGTTGAGCGGAGCGTTCCTGACCGTCTTTGTCCGCACGGCGCTGCGGGGCTTCGGGCCGGTGCAGGGCATCCGGGGCGCGTTCTGGGCGCTGGGTGCGCTGACCCTGCCGGTCTGCCTCGCGGGCAGTGCATTGCTGACCGACCCGCCGCCCGAAAAGCCTCAGCCCAGCCGGCAGGGAAAGGCCAAGGCCGCGCCGCCCCTCGACCTCTCGCCCCGGCAGATGCTTGGCACGCGGCAGTACTGGCTCTGCGCCGGAGCGGTCTGCTTTTCCACCCCGGCGGTGCTGCTGTTCAGCCCCATCATCCTGAAGCTTGGGATGGAGCGGGGGCTGGACGAGAGCGCCGCCCTCTGGGCCGTGGTGCTGGGCAGCGTGGGCAGTGCGGCCGGACGGCTGCTGATGCCCCTGCTCAGCGACAAGATCGGCCGCCGCCCCACCGACCTCATCCTCTTCGGCGTGTCGCTGGGGCTTTCGGCGGCGTTCCTGTTCGCCCGGGGGTGGGCCGTCGTGGCAGTGTATGCGGGGCTGACGTTCTGCTACTCGGCGCTGGCGGCGGTGCTGCCCGCCCTCTCCACCGATCTGTTCGGCCTGCCCCACGCCGGGGTGAACTACGGCTTTCTGGCGCTGGGCCAGAGCGTGGGAAGCCTTTTGTTCCCCTGCATCGCTGATTTCTGGGGATTCGAGCAGGGGCGGCACATCCTCGCCATCGCGGGCGCGGCGGCGGGCTTTGCCTGCATCTGGGCCGTCACGCCGGTGCGGCGGGAGCCGCAGAAAAAACCGAATTGAGAAGTTGCGCTCCTGCGCAGAAAAACGAAAATGACAAAAAGATTGCGAAAAATTTGTCAGAAATGACTTGCAAATTGGGCCAACGTCCTCTATAATAAAACTGTGCGTGGTAGTACCGGGAGAGGCGCTGAAAAGAGAGCGGCGCGGCCCGGTCAATGCAAGGCGGCAGGGGAGAGAAGCTTCTGCCGCACGGCATCAATTTGTCAAAAGGAGAGTATGATTATGACCTATTCGCAGCAAGTACAGAATATGTGCCCGATCACCAAAGGTCCTAAGCATGGTCCGGCCCCCATCCCCGAAGAGGGCGCATGGGTCAAGGCCTATGAGATCAAGGAC
>SKEE01001503.1_pt1 | contig 18932 bp, 21 predicted proteins | sample 4826661 | NCBI WGS metagenome assembly SKEE01 (sample SAMN11008817, study PRJNA524170) | human gut metagenome | biome: Human fecal sample; material: Feces; isolation source: fecal sample from pouch patient p20 | host: Homo sapiens | place: Israel: Tel-Aviv | collected 2016-11-14
TGCGCTGTTTATGTTCTTCATGAGAACCATGGGAGAAATTAAAGCGGGCAACGTTCATGCCGGCTTTAATCATCTTTTCGATAATTTCCGGGGTATTGGAACTGGGGCCTAAAGTGCAAACGATCTTTGTTTTTTTCAGCATATCTATTCTCCTTGCTTCTATTTAATGTAATCGGATGATTCTCGTTCAGCTGACGGCGCGGATGAGGTTGAAGACCTGCTGGGCCGTATTGGTCATATTGCGCAGGGCCGTTTCTTTATTCATGGCTTCTTCCAGCGGCATGGCCTTATCGACGATAGAAAAGAAAGCATCAATGCCCTGCCGGTTGCATTCAGCAGCGTCGGCGGTCGTGCAGCCTGCCAGGGCGATGACTTTGGCACCGTATTGTTTAGCCAGTTTCGCTACGCCAATCGGTGCCTTGCCCATAGCCGTCTGGGCGTCGAGGCGGCCTTCGCCGGTAATGACGTAATCGGCATCCTTGACGGCATCGGCCAATCGGATGGAATCGAGGACAATCTGGATACCTGAACGCAGGCTGCCGTTCAGATAAGCCAGGAAGGCGAATCCCATACCGCCGGCTGCACCGGCACCGGCTGTCTGGCTATAGTCATGACCGGTATAAGTCTGGGTGACGGTGGCAAAAGACCGGCTGGCATCGTCCAGGACTTTGACATCCTGCGGTGATGCACCTTTCTGGGGCCCAAAGATATAGGCGGCGCCCCAATTTCCGTACAACGGATTGGTCACATCACAGGCGACATCGAAGGTACAGTCTTTCAGAGCCGGCAGGACCTGGGAATCATCGACAGAAACAATGTGCCCCACTTCCTGTCCGCCTAAACCGACAGGCTGGCCCTGGGCATCTCGGAAAATATAACCCAGAGCCTGGAGCATACCGACGCCGCAGTCACTGGTCGAGCTGCCGCCCAGGCCGATGATGAAATGGCGGATACCCGCTTCTATAGCCTGCGCCATGACCTGGCCGACGCCATATGTTGTCGTGTGCAGGGGATTACGCTGTTCTTCCGGCACCAATCCCAGCCCGGCTGCACCAGCCATTTCAATGACGGCCGTTTCCATCCCCGGCAGATAGCCATAAGGACAGGAAACAGCTTCACCTAAAGGCCCCTGGACGCCGACATAGCGGAGCTGGCCGTTCAATCCGTCGACGAGGGCTTCGACGGTTCCTTCGCCACCATCGGCCAAGGGTTTGACGATGACCTGGACAGGATGGCCGCCATAGGCTTTACGGACGCCGGCCTCAATGGCCCGGCCGGCTTCGACGGAAGTCAGGCTATTTTTCAAGGAATCAATGGCTACAACGACTTTCATGATGATCTCTCCTCTATCTGCAAATTCGTAAGACTGTGTTTCTCTATGCCTATAGTGTAGCAAAAGAGGCCGTCCCTTTCTATGTTATGAGACATAATATATTGTCATTATTTTTATTTTCTAAACCAAGGAAGAGTGGCAATGTAAAGGGGCACGGCATCACAGAATACCCGTGGGTCGAGGCCGGTCTTCCCAGCGATCCGCTTCAGCCGGTATTGTAGGGTATTCTTGTGGATGCAGAGAATCCGTGCCGTCTCCTGGATGGACAAATCCTGCTGATAATAGACCTGGAGTAAATGGATATCGCTGTCCGTCAAAAGGTGACAAATATCCTGACAGTAGCGGCGGCGCACGGCACCATCCAGACTTTGCAGCAAAAAGGCCAATTTCATATCATCGGCGTGGACGCAAAAGACCTGCCGGTCCCCGGCTGCCTGCAAAGCCATTTTGGCAAAACGGTACGATTCGTAGATACGGTGGAAAGCTTCTTCCGTCCCGATACCGGCCAGGATTTCCGGATAGAACCATTCTTTCCACTGAGGCAGTTTTCTGTCCCATTCTGCATAGCCCCTGCTGGGAACGAGGACAACGAAAGTATTCGGATAAATATAAGTATATAAGGAAACCCCCAACTTCTGACAGAAGCCGGCCATTTTCTGGCGAAACACTCCAGCCTGCCGGAAACCATCATGCCAACGGAAGACGACGGCCGTATAGCAGCTTCCCGCCAATTCAGGCTGATCTTCAGCCAGCTGCTGCACCGTATCTTCATCGCGATAAATCAAGGCCATGACCTGGCGGCTGCGATGCGCTTCTTCGCTGAAGGTCTCCTGACTCAGGCGGTATTCCTTGAGGAAGACTTCACAAATTTTCGTCAGCAAGAAACCGTACTGACCGACGACAGCCGAATCCCCGGTAATCCCGATGACGCCCAAGACCTGATGATCCATGATGATAGGATAATTGACCCCTCGGCTGACGCCGTCCTCAAGCCGGTCTTCCTGAACAGTCTGGACCTGACCGGTCCGGGCAGCAACATGGCCGGCCTTATGGTACGTTCCGATACGTCCGCTATCCGTACTGGCCATGATACGCCCATGACGGTCGATGAAGTTGATATTCCAGCCGACGACAGCCCTGGCCGAATCGACGATTTGCTGGGCCAATTCATCGGTAATGCGGACTTTCACTTAAAATCATCCTCGCTAGTAAGAATCATGATAACGCCACGTCCAGGGCCATCATCAACGTGAATCCCAGGGCAAAGGACAAGACGCCGATGTCGGAGTGTTCGCCAGCCGACATTTCCGGAATGAGTTCTTCGACGACGACATAGCACATGGCACCGGCGGCCAGGCTGAGGAGATAGGGCAGGACCGGTACGATGAAGGCCGTCAGGGCAATGGTCAGGGCCGCCCCAATGGGTTCGACAATACCCGACAGGACGCCGCCGAGAAAGGCCTTGTGCTTACTGACGCCGGCTGCCTTGAGAGGCATGGAGATGATGGCCCCTTCGGGCAGATTCTGCAAGGCGATACCCAGGGACAAGGCCAGGGCCCCGGCGGCGCTGATGCCCGTCTGCCCGGCTAAAAGGCCGGCATAGACGACGCCGACGGCCATGCCTTCGGGGATGTTGTGCAGCGTCACGGCCAGGACGAGCATCGTCGTCCGCTGCAAGTGGCTGTGCGGTCCTTCAGCTTTTTTACTGTACATGTGCAGATGCGGCACCAGCCGGTCCAGGGCCAGGAGCAGGAAGATGCCCAACCAGAATCCGGCCACAGCCGGCACAAAGGCAAACTTCCCTAACGGCGCCGCTTCTTCCATAGCCGGTATCAAGAGGCTCCAAATAGAGGCAGCAATCATGACGCCCGACGCAAAACCGGTCAGCCCCCGCTGGACCTGACGATCCAATTCCTGTTTCATGGCATAGACGCAGGCCGCTCCCAAAGACGTCCCGGCAAAGGGGATAAGGATCCCTATAACAGCATTTTCCATAATAACTTTCCCTCCCTGTATCTCATTTAGCTACATTTGATACTCAATATCGTTATAATTCCATTATACACGAAAAGAGGCCGTCGTACAAAGACAGCCTCTTTTTTTCTGCAAACTATGAACGCTTATATTACAAACTTTCTTCTAACGCACTTTCGCCGCTGATTTTCCCGGGCAGGACCAGGGACAGGACCAGGCAGATCAGGACCGGTACGAGCCAGCCCAGGCCGCTGTCGCCTAAGGGCAGGCCCTGGATGAGGGCAGCCGCCCCGTCGAGATGGAAGAACTGAGCCACAATGTCGATGGCCGATACCAGGCCGGCAGCGGTGACAGTACAGCGCATGCCCAGTTTCGACAAGCCGACGAATTTATTGATGATAGTCAGCATGACGACGGAAATGGCAATGGGATAGACGAACAACAAGAGGGGCAGCGTGACCTGGATGATCTGGTTCAGGCCGAGATTGGCCAGGACCAGGCTGACCAGGCAGATGAGAGTGACGTATTTCTTATACGACAGGACTGGGAACTCTTCGGCAAAGAAGGTCGAAACGGCGGCGATGAGGCCGACGGTCGTCGTGAAGCAGGTCAGCGTGACCATGACAGCCAAAAAGGCCATGCCGACAGTCCCGAAAATCTGGAATGACGTCTGGGATAACACATAGGCGCCGAGATTGACACTGGCGTCTTCATAGACCGACTGGGGAATAGGAAAATGATTGCCCAAGAGGGCCAGTCCCAGATAGAGCCCGCCCATGAGGACGGCGACGGCAGCACCGGCCATCCAGACGCTGGCAACGTGTTCCTTTTCCGACGCGAAGTGGATCCGCTTCATGGCACCCAGGGCGATGATGCAAAAGGCAAAGGAGGCCAGGGTGTCGACGGTGTTATAGCCTTCGACGAAGCCGTTGCCGAAAGCCGAAGCGGCGTATTTCCCCATAGGAGCTGCTGTAGACGGCGTCGTATAGGCGACCATGCCGACGATGATGAGCAGGACGATCATGATAGCAAAGATAGGCGTCAATACCTTGCCGACGCGGTCCAGGAGTTTCGACGGCGTAATCGACAGCCACCAGGCGCAGATGAAATAGAGCGTCGTGAAGATGGCCAGCGGCAGCATGCCATCGCCCGTGATGGGCAGGATACCGATAGAAAAGGACGTCGCCGCCGTCCGCGGGATGGCCATGAGGGGCCCGATGGCCAGATACATGAGCGTCAGGATGACCAGCGAAAAGAACGGCGAAATCTTATGGTTCATTTCCGCCCGGAAACCGCCGGGGTTGAAGGTCCCCATGATGACGGCAATGACGGGCATACCGATGCCGGACAGGAGAAATCCCAGGACGGCCGGCATGAACGACGAGCCTGCCTGAAAACCTAAAGAAGGCGGGAAAATAAGGTTCCCCGCCCCGAAAAACATGCCGAACAATAAAAGTCCGACTTGTGCACCATTTTTTAACATGAGCAGATAACACTTCCTTTACAATTTTAATTTGTTCCTGTAAATCTTTATTGTTCCATTGTAAAGTTTTAAGTGGTTTCTGTCAATATCTGCTATTATAAAAAGTTAAACGATTTATTTTACGATGACCTTGGCTACAGCCTGAGCGACCAGGCGTTCCCCGTCCGGTTCGGCCTGGAGCATGTTGAGATACATGCAGGATAATTGGGATTCGATATAATTCTTGAAATAATTGAACTTCGCCCCCTGGCTGTCGCCATCGCTCATGCCATACTGCTGGACAGCGATTTTCTTGAGCAGGGCCGACGTCTTCTGGCCGGCTGGCGAGCTGAGGACCCAGTCGTGATCGCCGAGATGGACGATATAGCCTTCCTGGTGATGTGGTGACGGCAGGCCATTGCCCATTTTATTGAGAACGCCATAGGCGACGGGATCTTTCTGGGCAACGATGGCTGCCGCTTTCAACCAGGCCACGACGTCTGCTTCCCCTTTGGCATCATTCGGGGCCCCATGAGCACAGGCCTAGGCGACGACTTCTTCTGCCGGCAGGCTGCGATACATCGATTCGGCAATGGAAAGGACATGGTGTGCACCTTGTCCGGCAATCGTATATTCTTTAAGGGATGCGCCGCCGGGCTGCCACTGGAAGACGAAGGTTTTCATGATATCGTGAAGCAGCTGGCCGGCTAAGGCCATGTCCGTGTGGACGTCATAACAGAAGACGTCTTCATACGTATGGATGACTTGAATTTCGTCTTCATGCTGGTCCTGCCCTTCGGCGCCCTCTTCAACCTGCCACTGGTCCTCATCGTCCTGGCCAAGCTGGATTTCATAACGTCTGCCATGCTGGCCAAAAAACGGAAATACATCATCCTCCTGGCCTTCATCGCAGCCGCCGTCATCACGCGACGACAGACATCATGGGCAGTGCCTCCTGGCCCTGCCCATGATCGCCCTCCTGGAAATCAGCCGCCTCATCATCCGCTATGGCCTGCATCGGTAAGGGTTCGTGGCTAGTAGCTCGTGGCTCAGAGTTTGTAGTTTTCAGTGAAACCCTTTAAATTTAAAGCCATCCGCTGACTGCTAAAAAAGGCACTGTCTTCGTGCGACAGCGCCTTTTTTGTGCTATACTAACGACGTACGTCATTTTGACGAATTTAGGGTAAAGAGGAATGACAGCATGGAAAAGAATTTCGACATCAATCAGCAGGGCTACAGCATCCGCTGCAAGCTGCTCATCAATGATAATGATAAACAGACGCGTACTTTCGACAATGTCGTCATCGTCACGCACGGCTTCGGCAGCCACAAGGACACGGCCGGGACGGTCCATTTCGCTGAACACTTGACGAGCAAATACAAGAACTACGCCGTCATCGCTTTCGACTGGCCCTGCCACGGCGCCGACGCCCGCAAGAAGTTATCCCTCCCGGAATGCATGAACTATCTGACCTGGGTCGTCGACTACGCCAAGACCGAGCTCCAGGCCAAACACATCTACAACTATTCGACGAGTTTCGGCGCTTACATCACCCTGCGCTACCTCATCGAAAAGGGCAATCCCTTCCAGAAAATCGCCCTGCGCAGCCCAGGCGTCAACATGTATGAAAGCATGAGCAACCATGTCTCCGACGAAGGCTTTGCCAAACTGAAGAAGGGCAAGGAAATCCAGGTCGGTTTCGAACGCAAGATGAAAATCGACCAGGCATTTATGGATGATTTGAAGAGCTTCGACGTCCGCGGCCACGAATACTTCGATTTTGCCGACGACATCCTCATCCTCCACGGCACGAAGGATGAAATGATTCCCATCGACCTCGTCCGGGAATTCGCTGAAAACAACGTCATCGAATTCGTTCCCGTCGAAGGGGCCAACCACCCCTTCCAGAATCCGAACCACATGGCCCTGGCCATCCACAAGATCATCGAATTCTTCCATGACGACAAGGCCTGATGGCGCCACCGCCGTTCCTAGAACGAGCCGCCACCGCCGCCGTGGTCGTCGTCTCTGCAGTCAGCGTCACTGTCGAAGTCAGACAGGTCATCATCGGCCGGACGGGCCTTGGCAATGTGCTGGACGGTCATGAAGACGAACGTATCGCGGCTGTCGGTCAGATGGAAACTGCCGGCGTCGACATAGGCATCAGCCGCCGCGGCTTGGCGGACATTGCTCATCCGGCTGATGAGATAAGCCCGGAAAGCCACGCCGCCACCCACAGCCAGGACGAGGGCCACGGCCAGGGCCAGGGGGCTGAAAGCATCGGCCGGGTCATAGGCCTGGCCCTTTTCCTGGTAATAAGCCAATAGTTTTGCCGACGACTGGCCATAGGCCTCGAAGGCTTTCGCATAATGACCGTCCTTCAAGGCCGGCAGGAAGGCATCCTTGAGATAAGGGATGCCTTTTTTATTGCTGATTTTCTCCTTCATGGCCTTATCCGTCGCGACATACCAGTCATGGCGGTCCATGGCCAGGAGCAGGACCATATTGCCGTTCTGGCCGTCCTTATAGTCCCGGTCCAGGAGCTGATTGGCATAAGTCCCGGCCTTGACACCCTTCGTCGAGGCGACGGTGACTACAGCGACGCGTACGCCATATCTTGCTTCTGTATCCTGCAAGACAGCCGTCACTTCAGCCTGTTCTGCCGGCGTGAGCAGATGGGCGCCGTCGGACAGGCTCGGCGCTGCCGCTGCGGCACCAGCCGTCGTCAGGACCACGACAACTACGGCAAGGATTGTTTCTTTCAACCATTTCCACATCGTACTCGCTCCCTTCATAACAGGCCCGACCAAACCATGACGAATTTCACCAGGAAATACAGGACTGGTACCAAGACGGCGGCCAGGGCCGCGCCGTATTCATAGGACTTGGCCTTGTCATACGGCAGGGAACCGACCATCCTGCCAGTCTGGCCATTCATCATGAAGGTGTAGGCTTTGCCGTCATAGCGCGTCGTCAAGATCCAGACCGGCGCCATGGTGTATTCCACGGTCTCTTCGTCTTTATGGACGACGCCGTCTTCAAAGGTCCGGCGCTGATGATTGTCGACTGTCTCTTCCAACATGGCGAAGGCACTCTGCGACAGCCGTTCATCGGCCCTGGGGACGGCTGCGTCGGCGTCGACGTCGTATTTATCGGCCAGGTAACCGGCGAAATAGGCCGGACTGAACGGAACCATTTCGCCGTAGTCAAAGGGCTCGATGCTTTCCATATATGTATCGTCCATCTTCTGGCTGCCGTCGACAGGGATGCGATGGAAGGCCAAAGAGCCCGTCCGGTCACAGTGGTAGATGCTGGTTTCGATAATCGTTTCGTCCGGCGTCTCAAAGACGGCATCGTCTTCGGCCCGGAAAGCTGCCGACGCCGTGACCTGGGCATGGAAGAGCCAGAACGGAACGTACATGGGCTGGATGGCTTCGACGCGGTTGTCAGCCGTAAAGGCCTTAGGCAGAAGCCAGCGCCCTTGATAGAACTTCTTCAGCGCCGCTACGGCTTCGTCTTTCGTCTTTTTGAAAGGAATGACGTAATCGGGCTTGAGCATCCCTGAAAAGCGGCTGGGAATGAGAGTCGGATTGCCGCAGTAACAGCACTCTGTGGCCATGGTATTCTCATCGCAGACGATTTCGGCGCCACACGACGAACACGTGTAGGTCTGTAAATGAGCCGCTTCGTCGTCGCTCCAATCCTGGCCTGCCGCTTCCGTCTTCCAACGGACCTTGCGGGCCGCATCGGCTTCGGCAGCCCGCACTTCTTTCTGGGCATAGATGGCTTCCAGGGTCTGGACGTCGAACTTCGTATCGCAATAGTCACAAGTGACGGTCTTGTCTTTCGGCTTGAATTGCAGCGGTGCGCCACAGTTCGGGCATTGATAGCTGACCGATGTATCCGCCATGACCCTCACCTTACCTTTCCGGCTTCTTTGCACCGCAGTTCATACAGAAATTCCCCGTATTGACAGTCCCGCAGGACGGGCAGGTCCAGTTGGCCGGAACCTGGGGCCGCGGCGCGCCGCAGTTGCTGCAGAAGTTGCCCGTATTCCCGGCCTGGCCGCATTTCGGGCAGGTCCAGGCAGCGGCGGCCTGCGGTTTGGGACGGCCGCAGGCCGTGCAGAATTTCCCCGTGTTGCCGGACTGACCGCAGGCACAAGTCCAGCTGCCGGCCGGCGCAGCCTGCGGCACCGGCGAAGGCGCCTGGACCGCCTGGCGGACTGCCAGTTCCTGGGCCAGGCCGGCGCCGGCCTGATTGGCCATATTCATGCCCATATAGCCCATGGCAGCACCCATGCCACCTTCATTGGCTGCAGCCGTGCGCATGGAATCGGCCGTCGCATCGACGAGGGTCCCCAGGCCGATATCGGGCCGGGACATGGTCAGGCCCATCTGAGCTTTCTGAATCTTTTCTTCGTCTTCTTCATTGGCTTTGACACTGTTGATGCCGATAGATACGATTTCGATACCCCGCAGGTCGCGCCATTTCGGCGACAGGACTTCATTCAGGGCCTGAGCCAGTTCCGGCGTATGGCCGGGCAGCTGGGAATAGTCGATGTGCAAGGCTGAAATCCTGGCAAAGGCCGGCTGCAGGGCCGTCAGGAGTTCCGATTTGAGCTGACTGTCCAGACGGCTCCGTTCGTAGACGTCGACGTCATTGCCGGCCACGTTCGTATAGAACAGGATGGGATTGACGATGCGGTAGCTGTATTCACCGAAGCAGCGCAGGCGCATGAGCAGGGCCAGTCCCGTCGTATCGTCATAAGACTTGAAGGGCACTTCACTGGGCGTACCGTATTTATTGCCGATGATTTCCTTGAGGTTGACATAGTAGACGCGCTGTTCCTTGCCCGTATCGCCGCCAAAGGCAAAGCGTTCCTTCATCTGGCGGACGAGCAGGCGGAACGATTCGCCCAGGTCACCGGCATAGTCGCCATCGAAGATAGACGCTTCCGTCGACGCATCGTATGTATATTCGCCCGGTTCGGCGCAGACTTCGACGATTTTCCCCGATTCGACGATGAGCATGCACTGGCCGTTGTTGACGGCAATGCGCGAGCCGTTGGAAATGATATTGTCTTCGCCGTCCGTATTGCCGCTGCGGCCATGACGGCTGGTCCGTTTCTGGCCTTTGGCCATCAAGATATTTTCATTCAGGCTGTCACAATAAAAAAACTCTTTCCACTGGTCGGCCAGGACGCCGCCGACAGAACCGATAGCTGCTTTGATCAAACCCATGAAGAATCCCTCCCATTATGATAATATGATAAGATGTCTATTTTTCGTCTTTCTTCTGCCAGCGGCGGCTGCCAAAGAGACCCGCTGCCAACAGACAGACCATGATCCCGGCTACGATGAGGCCGTGCGGATTGAAGTGGATGAGGTCGTAACCCAGCCAGACTTCCATACAGACGGCCATGAACTTGCCGGTCATTGTCGCCGCCGCATGTTCGCCGAAGCGGACACGGCTCAGGGCACAAAGGGCGGTGACGACGAAATTCGGAGAATAGGGAATGGCCCGGAAGAAAAAGATAAGCCGGAAATCGATACCGCGGTTCAGCTTGGACAGCCAGCGGCTCTTATCGACCAGGACCTGTGCCTTGCGCCGGAAGACATAGCGCATGATGACAAAGGCCAGGATATTGCCGATGACCTGACCAGCCCAGGAAATGAGGATGCCTGGCAGGAAGCCGAACAAGATGCCATTGACCGTGACGAACTGGACCGACGGCAGGCCGGTCATGTTGGTCAGGACGATGAGCAGGATCATGAGGACCACGGCAATACTGCCAAAAGAAGAAATATACGACGTCAGCCCCGGAATATCATGGCTCACCGTCAGCTGCCATAAAGTGCTGTAAAACGAAGGAATGGCCCAGTGGATCGCCAAAAACAAGGCCACGATCAGCCCCAGCGTCAAAGGCTTCATCAAATTCGCAATCATCGATCGATTCATCATTGTCTTACTTTCTTGAAAAGTACTCATAAATCCAAGGTGACCCCAACGGGCCGCCTTTCAGGACGGCCCCTACGGCCCACTAGCCACTAGCCACTAGCCACTAGCCACTAGCCACTAGCCACTAGCCACTAGCCTATTATACCATACTGCGCGCAAAAAGGGCTTGCCGCATGACGACAACCCCTTTTAAGTTGTTAGTAGCTAGTTGTTAGTAGTTAGCGAAGGATTTTACATTAAAAAGCAAAAGGGACCGAGACCGATGGCAGAAACCTTCGTGTGATCCCCTGCGGCTTGCGGATGTCCTGCAGGCGTCCTTTCTATATGATGATGCCGTCCAGATGGTCACATTCGTGCTGGATGATCTGGGCCGTCCAGCCGGTAAAGGTCTGGCGGTGTTTGCGGAAGCGGCGGTCCTGGTAGAAAACCTGTATCTTCCGGTAGCGCGTTGTCTTCCGCGTGCCGACCAGGGACAGACAGCCTTCTTCGGCTTCAAAAGGATCGGCCTTCTTTTCGATGACCGGGTTGATGAAGATTCGTCGCCCCTATCCGTGTGGACGACGATGATGCGCTTCAAAGAGCCGATCATATTGGCCGCCATGCCGACACAGGTTATGCGGTTGGCCTTCAGCGTGTCGAGCAGGTCCTGGACGACAGGCAAATCATCTTTCGTCGCCCCTTCGGACTTACGGCCCAAGAAGATGACGTCATGTACAATATTGCGAATCATAATGTTTTCCTTTCCTAGGGATATAAGACCAAGTAAATATCCATGTCATGATTTTTCAAGAAAGCCTCTGCCGCTTCCCGGGCGATGTCCAAGGCTTCTGCTTTCGGGTAGCCAAAGATGCCTGCCGAAATGAGGGGAAAGGCGATGGATTGGCAGCCGTGCGACGCTGCCAACGCCAGGGCCGTGGCATAACAGCTGGCCAGCAGGTTCCGTTCTCCCCTTTGGCCGCCCTGCCAAATGGGACCGACGGTGTGGATGATGTATTTCGCCTTCAATCCGTAACTGTCCGTCAATACCGACTGCCCCGTCGGGCAGGGCGCCTGGGCCAGGCAGGCTTCCTGGAGTTCCCGGGCCCGCGGCCCGACAGCGTGGAAAATGGCCCCGCAGACACCGCTGCCGGCGAGAAGGCCGGAATTGGCTGCATTGACGATAGCATCCGTTTCCATTTGGACAATATCGCCGTGAACGATAGAAAATGCCATGAAAATCCCTCCCTGAGTGAAAAGGCCAATACTTACCTCTACGTAAGGACCTGACCCGAAAGTGCCTTCTTCCATAACTGAGAAAGATTATTTATAATAAGGTCATCAATCAAGGAGGTCCTTTTACATGAACAAAAAATCAATCCTTTTAGGCCTGACCCTGGCCCTTGTCGGCTGCCTGCCCATGGGGACATCGCTGGCAGCCGATACGCCCCATTTCAAAAGCAACAAAGCCGCAGCTGAATATTTCTGGAATGAAGTATTTAACAAACACGACACAGCCGTCATCGACACGATGGTCGGTCCCAAATACAAACAGCACAGCCCGGAATTCGCCGATGGCAAACAGGCCTTTAAAGATGGCGTCACGAGCTTCCTGAAAGCCTATCCGGACAGCTCGGCCGTCATCAAGCACATCGGCGCCGATGGCGACCTGGTCTTCATCCACAATCACATCAAACTCAATAAAGAAGACCGTGGTCAGGCTGCTGTCGACATTTTCCGCATCAAAGACGGCAAAATCGTAGAACACTGGGATGTCATCCAGGATATCCCGGAAAAAGCGGCCAACGACAATACGATGTTCTAACGCTTCCCCAAAGAGAGGCTGTCGCACGAAGACAGTCTCTTTTTATTTTCCAAAAAAGCCATCGACCCAGCCGTTGATGCCCTGCATGACATGGATCAGCTTTTCCCCTCTGTCGGTCAGGCTGTATTCGACGGTCGGCGGCACCGTGGCATGGACGTTCCGCCGGACCAGGCCGTTGCGCTCGAAGACGTGGAGGTTCTCCGTCAGCACTTTGGCACTGATGCCCGGCAAGCACCGCTGCAGCTTGGCGAAGAACACCGGCCCATCTGCCAGGGCCAGTAAGATAGACGTCCGCCATTTGCCTTTGATGATGTCGATGAAACAATCGAAGGGGCAGTTATAGGCTTTGCCATCAAACGTATACATAAAAGCCTTCCCTTCTAATAATCTTCGTCCCAGGCGTTGATGACGACAGGGGCCTTTTCCAGCATGGCTAATTGAGCCGGGCTGAAATGACGGCGGTCGATGACGGCTTCGTAGACGAATTCCTTGAAATAAGCTTCAGAGCAGACGAAATAGCCTTTGTCGCCGACATCCTTACCCCAAGAATTTTCAATTTTCCAGCGATCTGGCTTGCCGTCCTTGTCAAAATGGACGCCTGTGAGAAGCATAGCGTGCGTCGCCGAACTGCCGTTATATTCCAGGCGCTTGCCTTTGGGCATAGCCGTCGAAAAGCCGCCCAGAAGGGCTTCATACTGGACGCTATCCGGATCCCAGATACCTTCCTTGCGAGCGCCAAAAGCCCCGGCATCGCAGGCAAACCAAATAGCCTGACCACTTTTCAGTTGCTTGATGCAGAGATCTTCCAAGGCTTCCTGAGACAGATTCAAGGCTTTCATGTCACAACCGGCCATATTTTCCACAGCATGGAACTGGATAGGCTTGTCCATAGGCTTATCTGCCGTCGGTTCATTGATGACGGCCACGTAATCGCGAAGAGACAGGCCGACGTATTTATGGTAGAAAGCCTGCGGCGTCAGGTCCCGTTCTTCGTGATAGTTATTATCCTTATCGCGGTAAGAAAAGTCAAAAGTCTGGACAGGCTGGCCAAAGGCGATGCAAGCCGCCTTGTAAACTTCAGCCATCATGGCCGCCTTGCGCGGATACGGGTCTTTTCCGGCCTGGACGAGTTCCCGCAGTTCCATGGCATCCTTGCGCAAGAGCCGGTTCAAAGTCGCGACGAAGCGGTCCGTATGGTCTGACTGGTACGTTTCCGGCTGGACCTGTTTTGGGACGACACCGTATTTTTCGATGAGGTCCACGACTTCACTCCAATAGCCGCCATCAGTCATGCCCCGCAGGACGTACTGCATGAGCTGTCCCTTAAGGGGTTCTTGAGCATTTTCGATGACCATTTCCAGGAAATTGTTAGCCTTTTCCAATTTATCGTAAAAAGACAAGTAATTCTGGGATAATTCGAACTGGTCAAGATGACATGTTTCGGCCACCTTTTCCCGCAGGATATTCAGGGCTGCAAAGAGCCAGCAGCGGCCGGATTTCTGCTGGGCCGTAATCCCCCGGGTTTTCACTTCCACCGAAAAAGCGCCCTTGAGACGGGCACCGGCTACAGGAACATAAGCCAAATTAGCCATGTCCGTCTTGGCCAGGACCGAGTGGAGGACCTGGGCCTGTCTGTCCGCGTCATAAGAGGCGCGGAACTGGGCTAACATATCCTTGGTAATCTCTTTCATTTAAAATTCCCCCTTTTATGATTTCCCATCCTGATACGGACGGGAATCACCACATCTCCTGAACTGCTCCGTAGGGGACGTCCTGCTAAGGCGTCCCGCTGTGAATCTTGAACATAACGATTCAGGTATATGAGGGATGGTTTCACACATCCCCCGTTATGTATTACCGGTGCCTACCGACGTTGGGCTGCCCGTTTGGCGATTTCAATGACCGTTTCACAGGCTTTGACCAAGGACGGGATAGGCAAATATTCATAACGCCCGTGGAAATTGGCGCCGCCTGTGAACAGATTCGGGCACGGCAGGCCACGGAACGAGAGCTGGGCCCCATCAGTACCGCCGCGGATAGGTGCGACCTGCGGCGTGACACCAACTGCTTCCATGGCTTCTTTAGCCAAATCGACGACATCCATGTGGCCGTCTTTGATTTTTTCCAGCATATTATAATAGACATCGTGCGGCGTGACGACGACCGTCCCGTCACCATATTTTTCATTGAAGAAATCTGCCATCTGCTGCAGCAAGGCCTTGCGCCGTTCAAAATGCTGGCGGTCGTGATCGCGGACGAGCATGTGCATCATACAAGTTTCGACGTCGCCCTTCAGTTTATAGACGTGGAAAAAGCCTTCATGACCTTCCGTATATTCCGGCTTTTCTCCAGCCGGCAGGAGCTGCTGCCATTCTGCGGCAATGGTCAAGGCGTTAACCATCTTCCCCTTGGCGTCACCGGTATGGACACTGCGGCCATGGAAGGTGATGACCGGATTGGCAGCATTGAAGTTTTCATATTCCAGTCCGCCCAATTCACCGCCATCGACAGTATAGGCAAAATCAGCCCCGAACTGCTTCACATCGAATAAGGCCGCACTGCGCCCTGTTTCTTCATCAGGCGTGAAGCCGATGCGGATTGTCCCGTGAGCGATGTCCGGATGCTGGATGAGGTATTCCATAGCGCTGACGATAGCCGTGATGCCCGCTTTATCGTCGGCCCCGAGGAGGGTCGTCCCATCCGTGAAGAGGATGTCCTGGCCTTTGTATTTCAGGACTTCTGGAAAAGCCTTCGTCGAAAAGACGATGCCCCTTGCTTCGTTGAGGACGACATCCTTCCCGTCATAATCAGTGACCCGGACGGGCTTGATGTCCTTCCCCGATGCATCGGGACTGGTATCGACATGAGAAATGAAGCCGACGACCGGGCCTTCTGCCCCGTTGGCCGGCAGCGTGGCCATGATATATCCGTGTTCATCCAAGGTGACATCGGACAAGCCGATTGCCTTCAGTTCCTCTGCCAAGGCCTTGGCAAAGACCAGCTGTCCCGGTGTACTCGGGCAGACGGCATCATTGTCTTCATCGGACTGGGTATCAAAAGAAACATACTTCAAAAAACGCTGTACAACGTGTTCCGTGTCTATCATAGGTAATCATTCTCCTTCTTTAAGAATCGTTAATTCAATTTTATGCCGTTATCGGCAATTTATCAATCGTTTAACTTGAATATTTTCATAAGATAAATTGCCGATAATCAGTCACGCAGCCGCAGGACCAGGATTTTTTCCCGGTCATCGTCCTCATCGAACAGGTCCCGGCAGTCGATGACGTCTTCGACGACGAGGTTGGGATGATGCGTCAGGAAAGCTTCCGTTTCTTCATAAGGATAATAGAAAAACAGGCGCATCGGCCGTGGCGCCTGGTAATGGGCATCGAAGAGCTTCCCTAAGACCCGCTTCAGCGTGTGCAGGGCAAAGGGATTGAAGAAAAAGAAACAGTTCCCTTGTGGCGGGATTTCGTACTCCACCGCATCGGTCAAGACGAAGGTCACACGCTGCCGCGACGCAGCCATCTGTCCATTGGCCATGGCCTTTGCCCACAACCGCCGGTCATACTCGACGCCGATGGCCTGGCAGCGCGTCTGATAAGCCAGGAAGAAGCTGACCCGTCCTTTGCCGCTGCCGTAATCGATGAGGATGTCCTTCTTGCCGATATAGCCGCTGTTAGCCAATCGTTCGAGGACGGCGTAGTCCGTCGGTTCATAAGGATGATGCTCGCCGTCAGAATGACTATCGTCGCGGCCGGCTGTCTTAATCTGTAATATATGTTCCCATTCCTGCTCGTCCATTTCAGGTCTCCCTGCCTTTCCCTTCCAGGTCCCGTCGCAATTTATCCAAAACCTGGGCCGTCAAATCATGCCAGGCATCCTGGAGCCATCGGTCCCGCTGCGCTTCGTCGCCGATACATTCCAGGGCCTTGGGGATGGCCTCACCGAAGAGGATATCTTCCGTTTGATGGCTGCGATAGACGCCGAGTTTGCAGGCGTTGGCAAAGTGTTCGCAGTTGTGGAAGAGCAAGTCGTATTTCTTATTGCCCAGGCAAGCCCGGGCAAAGACAATCGTTTCCGGTACAGAGCAGAGTTGGGCCTGTTCCTCCGGCGTATACTGGCGCACTTCCACGTCGCCGCCCTGGCGGAATTCCTCAAATGACGTTGCCCGTATTTCTGTATCCCACCAATCGATGGGATTGTAGTCATCATCACCGGCAAAGGCAATGACCTCGTCGTCACTGACATAGATGCCGTGATGATAATACAAGCCACCCAGCCGACGCACGCGGATATGGTCGCCCATGACCGGCAACTGCCGAGCCCAATGTTCTGGCGTCCCGTCATCTTGCAATAAAGATAAAATCGAGTTTAAATCAATGGCCATCTTCGTCACCTCTCAGCACATCCAGCAGTCCCCGGCAGCCTTCCTGGACATCGTCCCAGGTCCGCTGGAAATCCCGCGTATACCACGGGTCGGCTACAGGGCGGGGATTGGCCGTATAATCCATCAGAAGAGAACATTTGTGAAGGGGATCACCGTGAAAAATGCGCTTCATATCCCGCAGGTTCTCCTCATCCATGCCGATGAAATAATCATAAGCCTGATAATCACCAGCCTTCAGCAGCACCGCCCGCTTATTGCCCGGGTCCATGCCATGAACCCGGAGCAACCGTTCCACTGGCGGATAGACCGGATTGCCACAGCCGTTCCATATCTCTTCATCTGTCGTAGCCGCCGAAGACACATCGAACTGATTCGCCAGACCTTCTTGTCCTGCCATTTGCCGGAACACAAACTCCGCCATAGGCGACCGGCAGATATTGCCGTGGCAGATGAAAAGTACTTTAATCATAGTTTTGTTTCTCCTTGTTTTGCCCTGGAATGCCCTGTTTGGCAAGGTTTTCTGGTTGTTTTGTTGTGATTTGCAGCAGTTTACAACTTTTTGAACAAATAAATATCGCGTAACCACACCTTTGAAGTATAATGAATCTGCTAAAACACATCATCTCAAAGGAGTTACGCGATGAATTCATTATACCTCGAAAATTCGATTATTGGTAGTCTGTTTCGTTTCTTTTCTCCATATTTTTCTGCGGCGACACGGCCCACGCAATTCCTGCTGACCTGGCTGGTCATAGCCCAGCTGGCCTTGCCGTCGTTTCCATCTCTTCGTTTTCTTCACCGGAATTTCTTGGCCCAGGTGACGCATCGCTGCTTGAACAGCTATTACCGGGCTCTTCAGAATGAAACGGTGACGAGCCGTTCTCTCCGCCTGCAAACGGCGGAATTGGCGTGCAGCTTGATTCCAGCAGCTTTACAGAATGAGCCGGTCTTCCTCAGTGTCGATGATACGACGGTACCCAAATTTGTAGAGCGGGTTTTGCAGTATCCCCACCTGGCCTTCATCTGCAATGTCCGCAGTGATTCGGCAATGTATGAATTGCCACTATTGCCTAGCGGCAAGCCAGGACGTCCGAAAAAACGGGGAAAACGGATTCATCTGGATGATTTTACGCTGTCCTGGAACATGGACGGCATGAAGTTCGGTCATCGGATCGTTTTGACCCATATCTGCGGGAATCGCCGTATTCATGCCTATGTAAGCTGCACCGCATCAGGTTCCCGCCGGCTTTTCTTCAGCACCTTGGACCCAAGTACCCTGCATATGAGCTGCGCCTGGCAGGAACGAAAGATATTACGGGACGCACCGGCAGAGGGCATGGACTATTATCCTTTGAAGCTGTACAAGCTGCGTTGGGCCATCGAAACCAACTACTATGAGCAGAAGACCTTCTGGTCGCTGAATGCCTACCGGATTCGCCGCAAAAAGGGCATTGAACATAGGGTGAATCTGGTAAACCTCGTTCACAGCAGCCTGAAAATGCTACCGTATCTGGACGAGCATTTTGCAAAGTACCAAAACACCAGTCCGCAGGAGCTGCGAAGCCATATAAGCTGGCAAATAACTAGCTTCGTCAACTTCCGAGGTGGCGTAAAAGTTGTAAAGTGCTATTGACTTTTCCAACATAAAATGAAGAAAAGTAAAAAAGTTCTCCTGTCTGCAGCCATTGCCGCTGCTATCATGGGTTCTGTCAGCTTACCACTTGAAGTGGCGTACACTTAAAAGCCACTTCAAGTGGTATTCCGTTTGGAGGCGGGTATGATGTAAAAACCACCAACCCACAATTAGATACTACGCTTGCTACACAAGAAGGTTTGAATAATGTAAATTCTGAAACTATCAAAGCTCAAGCTGCTGCCGATAAAGCTCAAAAAACTGCTGACAGCAAAGTTGACCAGGCTAAATACAACCAGGATAAAGCATTGACTAATGCTGCTGTTCAGGAAACAAAAGATACTTTAACTACTTTCCAAAAAGAACAAGATGTT